>Ga0256828_1000939_pt1 | contig 18879 bp, 28 predicted proteins | sample CV88metaG_FD_185993 | JGI IMG/M metagenome (GOLD analysis project Ga0256828, IMG submission 185993) | Hydrothermal vent microbial communities from East Pacific Rise, Pacific Ocean - CV88 | ecosystem: Environmental > Aquatic > Marine > Hydrothermal vents | place: Pacific Ocean: East Pacific Rise...
AAAAGTTCCATTTACAAACTAAATCGACAAAAAGTTATTTACTTTTAAGTAATAAATCACTATCATTTCGTCTCAAAGACAAAATGCCAGAGTGATGGAACGGTATACATAGCGGATTCAAAATCCATGATGTCAATTTACCTAAAAACCTCTTAAACACCCTACCCTACGGCGATTTCAAGCTTTTTTATTATTTTAAACAAAACCAAAAATACCATAAATATTACCATTATGAGCATAAAATGTTATAGTTATTGCACAATTTATTGCACAGTAAAAATTTGAGCAAAAAAAGTTATTGCACAGTGAATAAGTCCCTATTTACTAGCCCAAAACATAAACCACATATCTCTTTCATTTTCGAGATCATCGTTATCTTTTTCTAGTTTTTCTATTTCTAATCTTAATTCTAGTTTCTCAATTTCATCTTCAAGATCCCACTGTTCATCTTCAAGATCAGAAATGATTTCACTATTAGTCTCTTTTTCAATTTGTATATCAATGGCTTTTATTTTATCTTTTAGAAGTTCAATTTCTTTAATAATTTCATCATCTTTATCAGTTGTAAATAGATCTATAATTATTACAAGTGCTATAAAACTTAATATGTAGTGTTCTTTTATAAAGTCAAACATTTCAGATCCTTTTTAATTTATATTTTTTATGAAAACATTTAACTACTGGCAAAACTTAAACATTATTAGCTTACTGGTAATAAATGCTTTAATTATTGCTATGTGTATAGTTATGTTTTAAAAATATTAAAAAAGGTGAAAATGGCTTATTAAAAGAGGCTCTTATTTCAATTCTAGTTACTTAGTAGTTGTGGTAAAAATAAAAAGACGTTCTAAGGGGCTGTATTTAGCATTAAAATCTGGTAAAAACTTGTATATGTAATAATAATTAAAAGATTAATGTGACTCATTTAATTAATAAAAGTTCCTATTACATAAGAGTAGCTATGTAGCTAGAAGAAAATTTTGGAGGTTATAAATATGAATATAACAACGTTTTTAAAAGAAAAAGAATTTGTCAAAATTAAAAGACAAGCTGAAAAGGAGATGATTAGTGCTAGTGCGCTAATACGTAGATTTATTACAAAAGCTAATTTAGCTCATGTGAAAATTGTGAGTGCTAAAGGTAATGATATAGTATTTACTGTAAGTATTGAATATAACGCTGTTCTATCAAAAATAGATAGATATGCTAAACGATTAGAATGTTCTAAATCTGATTTAGTTTATTCTGTGATATTGAAAAATATATAAGATCTGGAAGAGATTTATTTCTCTTCTTTTTTTTATCTTTACTTTTAGTAAAAAATACTAAACAAAAAATAAGAGGTGATTAAGATGACAATATTATTAAATGTATTAATTGTAGTTGTTCCAGCGGGAACTGTTTACGGGCTTTTAAAAGTGCAAGAAAAAATGACAAGAGGTGTGTAAGATGAAGAAAAGAGCATTTAGTATGACGGAATTACTGTTTGCTATGGCTATTGCTGGTAGTTTGTCTGCAATAGCTTTAAATGCGAGTAGTAGTATTATTAAAGATGATAGTTTTTTAAGCACAACTGCTTTAAAAAACTTAGTTAAAGTTAGTGTTGAAAAGCACTTGAATAATGTATTGAAAATGGGTAATAGTGTAGTCACTAATTATAAAGATGGTATATTTAAGGCTGTGGTTATTAATGATGAAGAAGATTGTTTAGACGTAAAAATCTATAGAAGAGATACGGAAAAATTAGTAGCTAAAAGCTTAATGTGTGATTCTGTAAGTTTTGAAGTAGAATATGTAAAAGATGATGAGGCTATGTAGAATAGTCCCATCCTAAGCTATCTGGATCGCAAACATCGCTCCAATAGAATTTGCTGTCTGTTTCATTATTGAACACAACACAATTTTTATCAAACTCATTCAAGGTATCAATCAGAATAATACCAAAAGTTGTGTAATCAGCTGTTGCTGCTTCTTTGATTTTATACTGTTTAAAATTTAAATTTACAAAATTAAAAATATAATTATAATCTGTAGTGTCAACTGTTTCAGTGTAAGTTGTAGCACCTGAAGTTGTCGTGTAGTCAACTGTTGTTGCATAATAACCCTGATCTATAATTTTTTGAGTTAAAGTTGAAGCTTTTTGTATAGAATTTTCCATAATCAAATATTTTTTTAATTTAATTTCTTGTGCGAAATTTTCTGTAGCTATGCTTGCTAGTGTGCCCATAATTAATAGAACTCCTAAAAGTTCTACCATTGAGAATGCTTTTCTTTTTGTTTTCATTGTGTTTTGTCCCCCCCCTCTTTTTTTATTGTTTAGTTAAAAGCCAAATGTTACAAATGAATCTTGATTTTGCGAGTCTGTTAACTCATCTCCTGTTGCTGTTGAATTAACTTTTACACCTTTATCATCATATTTATATGTTTCATAGTTGTATCTAAAATCCATTTTGCTACCATCAGAAGATGAAGCTATATTTCCTGTTTTTAATAAATCATCACTAATTACGTCTAATTTGTTGTGTTGATAATCAAAATAAATTGATTCGCCACTAACCATTTCAAAATCTTGAAATTCATCTGGTAATTTTACTTCCAATCCAGTTCCAAAATTTACTCTATTTGCTGTATCAACAGAAAAAGATTGCCCATTTGTAATATATGTATAATCATTTTTACCATCGCCGTCAACATCTCTCATCACAACCCCTGAGGTTGAAACAACATTGCCATTTTCGTCTAAAGTTGAACATGAAAGACTATTATATAAAAAAGAACTATTACCTAATTCGACAATGCCATCCCCGTTTATATATGCAGTATTTGTTGAATTTGCTAAAAAATCAAAATATGTATCTGCTAAATTTTCAGACATTTCTAATGCATTTGCTGGTGGTTTTGTTACTACATAATTACCTGTACAACTATTAAAAGTCAAAACCTCCTTAGTTCTTGTAGTGCTCGCTTTAATAGAAACCCCAGCAGAACCATTTTCACAAGTTAATTCTGAGAAGCCTAGTGTATTATTTTTAGATACATCTGCTTTAAAATTTATACCATTAACTGCAAAATCAGCCTTATAGCTTTCTTTTGGTGTTGGCATATCTAATGCCATTAGCATTGAACTAGTTAATATTGATATTGTTATTAATTTTTTCATTTTTATTTACCTCTTATTCTAAATTTAAAACTTGCTCTTGCTGATATATTAAATAGGCATTATGCAAGTCTGATTTCATAGCTGTCATCGCAGCCGCCTTTTCACTATTTTCTAAATTTGGTATTGCAATAGCTGCTATTGCTGCAACAACTGTCATAACAAACAGTAATTCGATCATTGAAAAACCTTTTCTCTTTTTATTTATTTTCATTGTGTTCACCTCCATTTTTTTTACTTAAAGAAAAAGTATTGCTAATACCTCTTTTATAAATAAAAAACTACCCCTAAAAGGGGAAGGTTCTACTGAACTTTTGGTGCAGAATCAGTACAACTATTAAAGACTGCTGTCTTGTCTGTATATTCGCTATTTGCTACAGATATTGAATAACCATTTGTGCATGTAGCAGTTTCATCTGTCATAGTTATTGTATTATTTTTTGTTATTTTAACTTTACCTGAGCCGTATGTATCACCATTTTCTAATCCGTCTGTTGGGAAAGTTGGTATTGTGCCGTCGTTAAGTACAATTTCACCTTGTACTGTGTTGATAAAGTTTCTAGCGTCTGATTTCATACCTGTAACAAGTGCTGCGTTGCCAGAACCTTGTAACTCTGGTATTGCGATTGCTGCTAATGCTGCCATTACTGTCATTACAAAAAGTAATTCAACCATAGAAAACGCTGATCTTTTTTTAACTTGTTTTTTTTGAATCTTATTCATGTTTTTTCTCCGCCACTCTTTTGTGGACTTAGTTTATTTAAGAAAGCTAAGTGCTTGTCTTCTTATATGTAATATATACTTTTTAAGTTATTTGAGTGTTTCGCAAAGAAATTGCAAAAGAATTAGCAAATTTAGTAAAGTTTATTAAAAAATTTGAGCTAATGCCGTAAATTGCGAGTCTGTGAGATCAAAATTCTTTTTAAATTCTTCTTCAGTATTGAATTTATGTAAGTTTTTTTGATATTTGTAGTGTGTTTTTTTCATATTACTGATTTCTTCAGATGAAAAAATATCTTCTACATTGATTTGAATATCTTCATCCTGATAATTTAGATCATCCTTATTAAACTTGCTCAATTTAACATTTTTAATCTCTCGTTGAAGATTAGTGTATGCTACTTTTAAATCGTCTAAATCGTCGATTATAAGGCTAATAAGAGCATATTGTAGATCATTTGTTAGAGACTTTACATATTGAACTGTAAAAGTAAATTCGTTTAATTTTACTTCTTTAACATTATTAATAATTAATCTATTTGTGTAGATTGATTGGTTAGTACTGTTAAGTATTTTTTCAATATTTAATTTATTTTGTGTAGTTAAATATTTATGTTTATTCAGTGTTAAAGTGCTGTTTTTGTTTAGTTTAGCTGTTAAGTTAATTGTTTTCATTTGGTGCAACCTCCTTTTTAAGAACTATTTATTCTTTTATTACTGTTATTATAGTATTTATTTAGTGATTGTTCTTAATTATGGCATTAAGAATATGCACAAATTACCCAAATAATGAAAATTATCCATATAATAGAAGTGCTTTAAACACCGTGTTAGTTAAAAATGATAATATTTTATAAACAAAATTTTTATTTCATAAATAACATAATTATTAGGTAGGCATTTGAAAAACAAAGAAATAGATTGGAACCAAGAGGCTTCAAGTATACTGAAAGCTCAACTTACGAGACAAAAAGTAAAATATCAAGATTTGGCAAAAATGCTTAATGATATTAATGTAGAAGAAAATCAAAATACCATCGCAACTAAACTAAGCAGAGGTAGTTTCTCTTTTTCTTTTTTTCTACAATGTATGTATGTTTTAAAAGTTGATATTGTGGATCTGCATTTAAGAGATGGAGAGTAAATTATAAACATGAAATCTATTGATAAATTTAAAAACAGAGTATTGTGTGGAGATTGTTTGGATATTATGGCTGAAATACCTGATAATTCAATTGATATGGTTCTCTGCGATTTACCTTATGGTACAACTCAAAATAAATGGGATAGTATTATTCCGTTGGATAAACTATGGGAACAATATCACAGAATTGTAAAAGACAATGGGGCAATAGTCTTAACTTCACAAGGTGTGTTTACTGCGAAGCTAATTCTAAGTAATGAGAAATATTTTAAATATAAATGGGTTTGGGAGAAATCAAAAGCTACAAATTTCTTAAATGCAAAAAAACAACCATTACGAAAACATGAAGATATATGTGTATTTTACAAAAAACAACCTATATATACACCTCAAATGACTGAAGGTGAAGCGTATAATAAAGGTTTCAGGAAGGATCAACTTACTGGTAGTTATGGAGACTTTAAATCAACTGAAGTAAAAAGTGATGGTCAAAGATACCCAACAGATATTATTTATTTTAAAACAGCAGAAAGTGAGGGTGATGTTTTCCACCCAACACAAAAGCCAGTAGAACTAGGTAGATATTTAATAAAAACATACACTAAAGAAAATGATATTATTCTGGATAATACTTGTGGTAGTGGTAGCTTCTTAGTTTCTGCCGTTCTGGAGAAAAGAAATTTCATTGGTATAGAAAAAAATCATGAAGTTCATTTATTTAAGAAAAAAGAGATTGATTATATTAAGGTGTGTGAAGATAGAATTTCTGCTGCTTATAAGAAAATTAGAAGAAAATGGATAAAAAAGGATTGTGATGAGTAAAGTAACCTATAACGAGAGAAGCTGGGCGATTGATATTATTTCTGAAATAAGTATTTATTCTTCTAAAATTGATAAGACTATAAAACGTGCAGGTGGAGAAAATACAATTAACACTGGGAAAACTAGATTATTTCCAGATGTTTTGCTGTTTGGTGAACATAGTGATATTTTAATGGGCTGGGAATTAAAAATGCCTGATACATCATTAACTGATCAAGAATTTATAGATAATGCTGCAAAGAAAGCTGATATATTAAGTTTGAATAGTTTTTTACTTTGGAATGCACAAGGTGCTGTACTCTATGTACTTGACGATGATGAATATAAGCCTACAAAAAGCTGGGATACTTCCCATGGTGTAATCAAAACAAGGAAAGATGTTTTAGGGAATAGAGATCTTTGGATTGAATCATTACATGAAATACTTAAAGAGCTGAACAACTTCTTTGAAACAGGAACGCTGATAAGAAAACCACTTATAGACTCCTTTAAAGATAGTAATATAATTAACTTTATATTAAAAAATAGCACAGAGAATGCTATTGCTCTTGAAAATTTTTCTAAGACTAATGCTAGATTTGGTGCTGAAGTTAATATCTGGTGGAGAGTATCAAAGCATGAATATCCAGAGCATGAAAAATGGGAGATACTCTCAGAAATAATATTAGTGAATTGGATTAATAAGATTTTATTTGCAAATATATTAACAGCATATTATGATGAAGCAAAACTGATATATCAAGTTGATATAGATATTACTCCAAAAGAAGCTTCTGATATTTTTATTGAAATTTCAAAAACATGTGACTTCTGGAATATATTCCAACCTCAATTAGGCGAAAACTATATTACAAGTTTAGCATGGAATGAAATAGTTCAATTAAACCTTTTACTAAAAGACATTGAGTTAGCCTCAATTGGTCAAGAATTATTACAATCCCTTTTAGAAAATGTTATCTATTCCTCAAAAAGAAAAATTGCTGGACAATTCACAACACCAATGCCTCTAGCTAGACTCTTAATTCATTTAACTATGCTAGATAAAAATCAAACAATTCATGATACATGTTGTGGAACAGGAACAATACCTAGAGCTGCTTATGACATTAAAAAAGAAGCTGGAATTTCAGCAAAAGCAGCATTAAGTTCTGTATTTGCAAGTGATAAAGTAGCATTTCCTTTACAAATGGCTACACTTGCAATCTCTGAGCCTGAAAACATGGGTAATATTATTCAAATATTCAAGTCTGACGCTACTGACATAAGTATTGGTCAAGAGTTGGAGTTTAGAGATCCTTTTAATGGTGAACTTATTCAGCAAGAATATAATTGTGTTTCCTCTATTGCTTCAAATTTACCATTCATTCAACAAGAAGATTTAGAAGAGCTAAATCCAGATATTAAAGATAAAACTAATAAGTTTATAAAGGAGCAGACAGGTGAAAAAATCAAGCTTCATGCGAAAAGTGATTTATATGCCTATTTACCATTTTATCTCTGGAATTTATTATGTGAGGAAGGGAAACTAGGTATTATTGTTTCTAATTCTTGGCTTGGAACAGAATGGGGAGGTGTATTTAAGAAAGCACTAACTAAATTTTTCAAGCTAGAATATGTAGTAACTTCTGGTGAAGGTCGTTGGTTTCATAATGCCGATGTTGTGACAAATATCATTATCCTAGAAAAGAAAAATCCAACTTGCGATATTGGTAGTGATGAAGAAACAAAGTTTATTACAGTAAATACAGATATAAATGAAATTAATGACAATACCACAATAGAGACATTGTTTGAATATATCATTACTGAAACAGAAGATCCTATGCTATTTATGGAAAGTTATAAAACTAACTATATTATGGATATACCATTGAACTGGAACACTTTATTTGGTGATATTTCTTGGTTGAGTGATATAGAAGATAAACTTATTTATTCTAATACATTATTTGAGATAAATAGAGGTCGTAGACGTGGCTGGAATGCTATGTTTTATCCTGAAGAAAGCCATAGCATTGATTCTGTGTTCATTAAACCAGTACTTAGAACGTCAAAGCACATTAAAACTATGGTTGCAAAAGCAGAGACAGAAGCTTTTTGCTGTTCAATGTCTGAAAGTGATTTACATTCAAACGGGTACACAGGCACTTTGCAATGGATTAATAAATTTAAAACAGAATTTAATACCAATGGTAAACCTTTAGTTCCAGTATTAGAAGATTCAGCTGCAAAAGGAGAATACTGGTACGAAATGAATGATTCTACAATGGCAGACTTAGTTGCCAGTATGAATTTTAATCATAGAATGTTTATTGCAAAGCTTGAAGATAGATCTTTTGTTGATCAAAGATTAACAAGATTTACTGCATTAAATGATAGTGTTGATATTGATTTAGCACATGCTTTGCTGAATAGTATTCTTGGTGTATTTTTTATTGAAGCATTAGGATTTGGTCGTGGACTTGGTGCTTTAGATCTAAGTTCTACAAGAATGAGTAAATATCTTAGAATGTTAAACCCTGATTTAATTACAGAAGATCAAGCAAATTTAATTAAAGAAAAGTTTGAAGTTATTAAGTATAGAGATGTTAAAAATATTTTAGAAGAACTAGAAGATTCAGATAGGATAGATTTTGATAATACTGTATTAGAAGCTTACGGTCTTTTAGACATTAAGGATAATATCATTGATTCATTTTTATATCTTTACCATATTAGAACAACAGTAAGAGATTAATTTTAATGAAGATTTTATTACTATTATTCTTTTCATTAAGTGTTTTTGCTGCACAACTAAGTGATTATGTAGATACTAAAAACTGTGATCAGGTTGTAGATAAGCAACTATATAAGATTTGCTATAGCTATAAATATAAAGGTGCTTTGTCTGGCTGGGTAACTTTATATGGGAATAAAGTTAATGCTGTAAATATCAAGAAGCGTCAACGGTTTTACAATGAGAAGACTATACCTATGAAGTATCGTACAAAGTATAAAGACTATACAGGTTATGGAAAACTCTGGAATCGTGGGCATTTTGTCGTGGCAGACGCTGATTTTGATTACGATAAGAAAGCATTGAAGAAAGCTTATACAATGGCTAATATAATACCTCAAAGTGCTAAAGTCAATCAAAAAACATGGATTAAAGTAGAAAAATATGGGCGGCAGCTAGCTAATAAACTTGGATATATTAACTCTATCTCTATCGCAGATTATCGCGGTGCTTCTGAAAAAATAGGTAATAATATTGTTATACCTACTGGTTACTGGCGTATCTATTATAATAATGAAGCTAATTTTGAAAAGTGTTTTTATTATAAAAATGTTTTAGACATAGATTATAAGCATGATAAGTTGAAAGATCATTTGGTGGATTGTTCAAGTATTAAAAAGAGCTAGCAAAACACCTTATACCTTGCTATTTCTTTATTCAATTTTTCTAAAATTGCTTGTCTAAAAAATTCTTCTTCTGAAATATTTTTTTCTTCCAGAATGGTTGTAAGATTGTTTAAATCTTCTTCCTTTAAATTTATATTCAATTTAGATCACCTCTTTTTAAAATAATATCTAAAATGTTCGTAAATTCGGATCTTAAGCGTTTTGTGCTGCCAAAATTTCTAAGATCTCTCTTTTGGTAGTGTGATATTTGATTTTATCTAAAATATCAAAACCGTATCTATTCCTGAATTGCTGTAAAAATGGATCGTGATTTGTGTTACTAAACCAATCTTCTTTTAGTTTAGATTTCCAGTTTCTGCCATTTTTCATCCTGTAGCCGTCTAATGCTACAGATATTTTGTGCTCTTGATTCATGCTGCTATTTCCCCCTCTTCCTGTTGTTTTAAAGCCCAATTATAGGCTTTTTGAGCTTCACTTGCTAGCTTCCATAATAATTTAGGATTTGCTTTTAAGCCGTCAATTAACCACCCTTTGATATATGCCTCTGCCTGTTTCTCTTGATTTTTAATGCCCAAATGCTGACATAAAAAAAGACTTCCCAATTCTGCGATAGCTTCTTCTTTACTATAAGACTCACCACCAAAACAACCCGTTAAATCTCTATCCAAACGGCTTTTATGTCCTGTTGCATGTGTTAACTCATGTAACAATGTACTCGCATAAGCTTCTGAAGATTCAAAAAGTTTTAAATGTGGAATAGTTATCTCATCATTTCTCGGACTATAGAAAGCTTCTGAGCCATTTTTAACTGGTACATTACAGTTAGCTATAAAAGTATTTAAGTCTTCATTTTGAGGCTTTTTTGAGCCGATTTCGATACCTTCGACTTGGTCAGTATTAAATACATTATAAAATTTTAAAAGTGGTATTTTTGAGATTTTCTCTTCTCCATCTCCATTCTCTTTTTTCTCTAATATTTTAAAGAAAAATATTGGTGTTGATAAACTACCCTTTTTTAATTTTGCTCCTTTAATTTTTCTTATTTGATTAAATGTAAGCCACTGGTTACTTGTATAACTCTCCTCTTCCTGAATAATAGATAACGTGATTAAGTTAAACCCACTGTATTGTGTTTTAGTAGTGTGGTTTTGAGGTAAGCCACCTATCCAGCTTTTATGCCATAAGCCTGTTTTATTCTCTTCTATATTTTTAATAATTCTTTCTACGATTTCATTCATCTTTATTTGTGCTGGTGTCATGTTATTTACCCTCCTCCAAAATTAATGTTGCTAATAAATTTGCATTGTCTCTTTGTTCTATCTCTAATTCAAAAGCTCTGTCTATTTCATCAGCCTTATAATATTCTTCTCTTAGTTCTGATTGTTTAAGTATCTCTTTTGCCAGTTCTTTTATTTCTTCAGTCATTTTGTCTGCCTTTTTTCAATTTCTTTGGATTAGATTTTGAAGAGGTGTTTTTTTCTTTCTCTTAATTAAATTTTTAAGAAAAAGATTTAGATCCTCTTTTTGTCTAATTTCTTCAGATTGAGTTTCTTGAGTATGTTTTTATGTTGGGAGTTTTAACTAAAATAGCTTGAGATATGATTCACTCTGTTAATCAATAACTTCAGCTTTTTTAATTGTTTAAAATGTGAAGCTAAAAATATACGAAACTCATAATGATTTTAGATAATTATTGGATTGTCTTTTTCTGTTGATAAAATTTAATTAAGAGAAATATAGAGTATTTATACTCGTGCTCTTTTTTTGAATATCTTTAGATATGAATGGAATTAGGTTCAAGGGTTCGGCTTGCTTTATGAAGAGTCATTTTACTCTACATAAATTTTAAAATTAGTATCAATATAATTATCAGAACTTAAAACTATTTCTTCGTTTTGATACTGCTCGTTTACAATTTGTAAAGCCTCTTCTTCTGAATCAGCTTCTACTGTAATAATCTTACTTAATATTTCTTCCACTTCAATTTCTATTAACATGTTTCTTCTCCATTTTTAATAAGTTCATCTGCTATCTCTTTAAAAAAATAAATAGCAACAACTGATATAACACTTTCACATATGCCACCATCTTCACACTCTTTATCGTTCTCATAATCTTCTTTAGAATTATAAATGTTGCCTTCATATTCTCCGTTACTGTTTTCAAAAATATTTATGAAATAATTTTTATACATGAAGGATACTTCTTCGTTTTCAAAAAGCTCGTTCACCAGTTCTAATATTTCTTTCTCGTTCATTTATTTTCCTTTTTTTTTAAATACATTTTAAAAGTTGTAACCTCTCTTGATTTACAAAATAAAAATTGCTCTTGTTTAAAGCTACGACTATGTTTTAAGACTCTTTTTTGCTTTTCATTTTGTATAAGAAAAAACCTTTTCCTTATACAAAATATATTTAGTCTTTTTTACTATAGTTTTTATTCTATTTTGAACTCTAAAATTGTATTGTCAGAATTACATTCTAGGTCTCCATCTCTAATTACTAATGGATAAACTACACACCAAATTTCAGTCTCATCTCTTTTGCTATCATCACAAATAATAGAATCATCTTCTAAATGATAAACTTCGCAGTCGTAACCTAATATTGCATTGTCATATTTTTTTTGAGAACCAAACCACCAGCTAGCTTCTTTTTTCCATTCTGAGATAAATGGTGTTATATCTCTTAGAACTTGCTCCTGTGTTAATAACATTTTAAGCCACCTCTCTTTCATTTTCAAAACTTTCTAATATTGAATTACATGTTGATTCAAAAATAAACCATGTAATGTAGTTTTGATTTTGGTCACCAATACATAAAAAATCTGTAGTATCAAATCTTTCTCCTATTAAATCTTTAATATTATCAATGCCGTAACATTCTAAAGTCTCAGATATTGCTTCGTTTATATCTTCTTTATGTCTCTTGCAAAAATCAACTGTATCGTTATACCAAACTAGCTCAGAAACCATGCCACTAACACAACCATAATTTGCTAAGTCGTTAAAAAAATCTATTAGGTTTTCATAGTCTTCAACATTGTTGATTATTATCTCTTTTATCTCTTTTTCTAATTCAGTTGTAAATTCTAAACTTTTTATATATTCTAGTGTCATTTTGCTCTTCCTTTTTTTTTGCTTTTGTTAGATTCCGAAGGGTGTTTTTTTTCTCTTTCTTGAATTAAATTTCAAGAAAAAGCCAGATCCTTCTTCTTCTAACTTTTGCTTCCGTTGAGTTCTTCAGGTATGTTTTTATGTTGTGTTTCACTATCAAAAATCTTGAAAATAAATTGGCTGCTGGTAATTTTTCTTTTAAGATTTCTTGTATTTAAAGTTAAACACTTAAAAACTACTAAGAATAAATAAGGATAAGTTAGAATTGATATGGGCTTTTTCTGGTACAGAAATTTGATTTAAGAAAGATATATGTCATTTTTGACATGCTCTTTTGAATATCTTTAGATATGAATATGGTTTGGGTTAAGGGCATGGGCTTTATTAATTTTGTTCGTGCTCATTTTTTAAAATAAGCAGCTTATAGAGACTTTTGTGTCTCTATAGTATTAGTTCTGCTAATCGTTCTAAAAGTCGCTCAAATCGCTCAAAATGGCTCATATTTGAAGCTCCTTTTTTGCTTTTGAAAGTGGTTTAGGTGTAAAGTAATTATCTCTCTCAACTTTTAAGCCTGCTATGTTGATTTGTTCTAGTTCTTCTAGTGGTATATAGCCTAATTCTCCGTCCGTTATATAAGCATATCCGAAAGCCATTTTCGTTTCAGGCTCATATTCAGTTAAAAGCCATGTTGAACCGCCCATAGGGTGAAACAGCTTTACATGAACGATCGGATCCTCTTGTTCTTCTGTTTCATATAATTTTGGTAGATTTTCTAAATCTATTTTTGTTAATAAGCTCATTTTATGCTACCTCTTCACATTTTTTACATATATACATTTCCATAACATCGCTCATTTCTGACATTTTTACTTCATTATTACACCCCTCACAAAGTTCTTTCTCTTCTTTTTGCTCCTCTATGCCATTTAAAACATCGTCTACTTCTTCGTAATTAATATCGTCTATAAACTCGTCTCTCATCGCCAGCCAAATATTTCCATGATACTTGGTATTTATTACCTCATTAACCTCATTTTCTGTTAAATCACCATCATATCTATAGCCGTAATTTACTGTCGCTGTAATTGTTAAACATACTGTCATTTCTTTCATTTTTGAGCCTTTAAGTTTTTAATTTTTGATTGTTAAAACCCCTAAGTAAGGGGCTAAAGGTGCTTAAACTGGAATTACTTCAAGAGAATCTTCATTAAAGACACGGTAGTAAGTGATAATTTTCTCTTTTTTATTTGAACCTTCAATATCTTTTAATTTACTGCTGAATAAAATTACACCGTAATCATCTTCTGATTTTGGGTATAAACCAGCTTCTTCCATCGCTTTTTTAGTAAACCATTTATTAGAATTAAATCCTAACTCTTTTTTAGCCTCTCCAAGAATTGCTTTATTAAGTCCTTTATATTCAAGACCACTTGCTGAAATTTGTGTAGCACTCAATTTTGTACTAATTGTATTTTCAACTGCTTCTGTGTACATTTCAATAACACTTTTTTTATAGTGTCTTGTTGTTGGTGTTGTATTTGTGTTCATGTCGTTTCCTTGTGTGTTTTGTGTATTTTGAGCTACTGGAGCAACTTTAGTTGTGTTAGTGTTTTGTGTATTTGTATTCATTTTTGAATCCTTTGTTTTTTTAATTTAATTTTGCTTTTTTGAAGATTCTGAAAGTGTTGGGTTTCTAATCTTCTCAAATTTTAAGAAAACTAAAAACCTAACTTCTTTCAGATATTTTCATTTTAGAAAAAGCTTTGCTTCTTCGTTAGTTCTTCAAGCGTTGAGATTGTATGTAATGTTTTACAACTTGATTAACTCTGTAAATTAGAATAATTTCAGAAGATAATTCAGTTTAAATAAATTAAAGTTAAATGATCAGAGCGATGAGCTAATGAAGTTTGCATTTGCTGTTTTATTGAAAATATCTAATAGTTTGAGGTTAGTTTGCTGTTAATAAATTTGAGTAGATTAGATTTTATTGTGCATTTATGCACGTAGAGCGTAGCGTTTTGATTGTGCAGCTAAAAAGCTGCAACGGTGGGGTTTGGGGAGTGCTTTCCCATAATTAATTGGATAAATTGTTTTTTAGATCTTCTTCTGAATAAGAAGAGTATCTTCGCTTTTCTTTTTCTAATTTTTTTGTTAAAATAGCTATCTGTTTTTGGTGATAGAGTATTTTATCTTCAATTTTAGACTCTTCACTTTGATATAAAACCTGTCTAGCAAACTCTTCTGGAGTCATATTGTTTGGTAATTTTTCCATAATAATCACCTCTCAATTATGACGCCTTTGCGCTCATTTTATCTAGAATTATCTGTTCTGAGATGGAACAAAATTCTGGAGGTATCATGTCCGCAGCAATAATTTCATATTCTTTTTCTTCTAAACTTACTTCAGTTGAATTATCTTTCAGAGCTGAGATATTATCTTTATCTAGAACATTTTTCTCATAATCAATAATAGAATCGTCTTTTACAATTACATCCTGTAAATCTTCACTTGATAAAGTTTCGTCAATTAAAACATTAATATATTCTTGACTTATCTCTTCTCCTAGCAATTTACATTTTGAAGTTTTGCCATTCATTTTTACAGCCTTAGATTCTCCAAATAATTGCATTAATTTTTGAGAAGCTTGTCTTCTATTTAATGGTTTTTCTCTACTTGCACCAACATAGAGTATATAAAACCTTGTTAATTGGTTTGCTGGAACACGACCTCTTAGTATATTTGACATAAAATCATTTAACATTGCTTTTTCAGCTTCAAGAGAATGAAAGTCCCCTTCACTATTATGATAAGCTAAATCATTAGCTTCTTCTAAAAGTAGCTCTGATAATTCGTCGTATAACTTTTTTAATTCCTGAATATTTCTCTCTTTTATTACATTTTCAAAAAGAGTATTCTTTTTTTGAGATGAATATTGAATATTTCGTTTTGTTTCATTTGATATACATGTTCTAGCTACATTTAAATTATATTTCAACATTGAAATAAAATAATTAACAAACATAGATTCCTTTTCTAACTCTTCTCTATATTTCTCAACGCTTACACCCATATTATCCTTTGCAACAAAAGTTAATTTTTTGATAGTCTTCATTACATTAAATCTTCTATCTCCTATTTCAACAGGTATTGGTGAAGAATTATTAGAAAAAACAAAGAATCCAAAAAATGTATCTACATGAAAAGAGTCAACACCTTTTGGTTCTATCTTTAAAGTAGAATCAGAGATCCAAGTCTTAAGTGTTGCAGAAACCTCATTAGCCTCTTTAACAGTTGTATGACTTTCATTAAGAACCAACATTAAAGAATTCATTAAATGAGAGTTAAAATTGCTTCTTATAGCATTATTGTCTAAAGCTTTTACTTGATTTTTCTTATATAGTTTTTCTAAGAAAAATTCTCTTAATGTATCTTTACCACCACCTTGTGTACCAGTAAAAACCCAAGCAGTTGCCAGCTTTTCTCTTTTATGTAAATGTGCAGCTAACCAGTTAATTAATTGGCTTACATATATCCAATTGTTTTCACATAAATTCATTAAAAATGAATATGTATAAGGAAAACTATCTTTAAACTGATTCTCTGTTGGCATTTTTAATCTATAATTCCAATCAATATTATCAGTAATTTCCATAAAAGCTGATTTCTCAAATATATTTAAATATTTAAATTCTCCAGTTTCTGTAGGAACTAAACCAGAATTCTTTTGTGGGTTAAAAGTTGGCAATGCCACAGGAGCTAAAGCTGTCATACCTCCAGCGTCTTTTATATCTTTTGCTGTAACATTAAAATTATCTAATAATAGTTTTGTTATTTTAGTTGAATCAGTAGTAGATATTTGTTTAAATCTACCTGTAGTATCATCAGCATAAATAAAATGACCTTTAATTAAATGAGAACATGCCATTATATTACCTATCATTCCTGTTTGTTTGTAATAAGCTAGTGTATTCTTGTCAATGCTGGTATTAGCCTCATCTTCATTATCAAAATATTTAACGACTTCTTTTGCTATTAAGTTTTTTAACATAATTATTTACCTCTTTTATTTATTTGTTTAAAATTTCTATATATCTATTAATTGTGGACATATCATTATCTTTACAAGATCTTAAAATTTTACTTACTATATAAGAAGAACTTCTATCTTCAATCTCTGCTATCTTTTCAATAAATTTTACAACATCATCATTTAGCGAAAACGATCTAACTTTTTTAATATCTTTCTTCATAATTATTTACCTCTTTAATTTTATTTGTTTTTTAAAAGATTTAAGAATCTCTTATTCTTAAATTATAGTAAAAGTATACCATAATTTTCTAATGCTTGTTAATATGTACTATTAAGATTTTTACATTTTTACTTGAACTTTTTTGTAAATTGTAAGAAATTTGTAAATTTGTAAAATTTCCTTAAATTTCATAGTAAATGAATAATAACTTTCACTAAACGATCTTCTAGAATTTAAAAAAAGCGATCAATTAGTTAAGACAAATAGCTAAAAAGGTTACTTAACTATATGTTAAAGTTACTTAACTTGTCAAAAAGGTTACTTAACATGGTTTAAAGTTACACAAGTGTATTAAAAAGTTACCTCATTTTTAGCCCTATTTTAGGGTATTCTAGCTTGTATTTATTCGATCTACTGGTAATTCTTCATATTTTTTTTATTCTTGAAAAATGAAAAGGTTACTTAACTAGTGTCTATTTTTTTATCCATATAGAAAAAACATAAATATTAATATTAATGAATTTTAAAAAGCTATTAAAAATCAAAATATAAAATCTATAAAATATAAACAATTATTCTGAACAACATGAAAAGTAAGGTAACCTATAGTCTCTATATATATCTTAAAACACTGTATATAGGGTGTTACTAGAGATAAAGTAAGGTAACTTTAGTATATAGTTAAGTAACTTTAGTGTATAATTAAGTAACTTTTAGCCTACTTTTGGTAACTATTAAGTAACTTCCTTACTTATTGGGTAACTTTTACATTTTTTTACCTAGCTGGTCTTTTTTACTGATTTTTTACCTTTTCTGCGCTTCGCTTAATATTGAGAATCTAAAGATTCTTTGCTTTGTTTTATGAGCTTATTTTTACCAGTAAGCTTCTTTAAATTAAAATAAATCTATCTATCAGAAAGATAATGGCGACAGCCTTATCTTATCCCTGCACCTATACACCCTCCCCTAAAACAAACTACCCCGCGGAACGCCAACCAACCATTCAACTAAACCAAACTAAATCAAACCAACCAAACTAGCCAAAAATAAAGAAAATACAAAAGAATTTACATTTCACGCTCAAATATGATTTCTCACACATATTACTACTGTAAGGAGTTAAAATAAATTACAAATCAAATCGTACAATCTTTTAACGTTAGTTGTGTTTCGTTATTAGCTAAGTTTTAAAAAAGAAAACCTCCCCCTCTTTAATTAAACTACTTATATCTTAAACCAGTCGCAGCTTTTAGCTCATCCCTTTTTTTAAAAAACAAAAACTAGGAGGAAATACTATGGGCGCAGGAAAATTATTCACAATATTATTGGGTGTATCACCAGTTGTAGCAATTATTTTATATTTCACAATGAACAAACAAGATGAAATAGCTAAATCTATTGACACACAGTTAATTCAAATGTCAGAGCAAGATTTAGAGTTTGATAGAGATTTTGCGATGGATCAAAAATCTTTTGCTACAACTGATAAAGAGAAAAAACACTATGAGAAAGTTGTTGAAAATAAAGAGACAGCTATTCAAGATATAGCATTTAAAAAAGAGGCTGCTGAACAAGCTAAACAAGCAGCAAGTAGAAGATTAGAAAGTAATCTTGAAGATATAGATAAAGAGTTATCAAACTTAGACGAGAGCGAGTTTAACTTCTAAATCAACTAAATACCAGAGGGGGACAAAAACATGGATATAAGGGGCAAATTTGAAGCGATATTCCAAGCAATAGACACTAAGACGTTCTATTTTTTAATTAGAGATGAGCAAAACAAAGTAATTCACTACGAAAAAGTAAAAAAGTTTATAAATATTGAGCAAGAAACAACTTTAGCAATACAAAGTATTTTTGCTAAAGATATTGATATTCTGGATTACACTTCTCTTAAATATAAGCTTGTTATGACTTTTAGATTACGAGAAAGGCTATGCAATTAATTATAGAAGACATAGATTTAATTGAAATTAGCGCAATTTTTACAAACAGTTTACAGCTGGAAATAGCTGAGATCTTGAGAGATAAAGACATTACTCAAAATCTTGTAGGTTTTTTTAAATCTGAAACACATTTACATACCCATCGGGTAAGCTTGTTTTCGTGTCTTATTGGCAAGAAAATGGGGCTTTCGGAGAATCTTTGTAACAAGATAAAAGAGGTAGCACCATTACACGACATTGGTAAGCTTTATATACCGACTGAGATTTTAAGTAAGCCATCCTCTTTAACAAAAGATGAATTTGAAATTATAAAAAACATTCA
>Ga0256828_1000940_pt1 | contig 18878 bp, 20 predicted proteins | sample CV88metaG_FD_185993 | JGI IMG/M metagenome (GOLD analysis project Ga0256828, IMG submission 185993) | Hydrothermal vent microbial communities from East Pacific Rise, Pacific Ocean - CV88 | ecosystem: Environmental > Aquatic > Marine > Hydrothermal vents | place: Pacific Ocean: East Pacific Rise...
TGCTATGCCCATTTGATGGTAAAAATGGGTATGCAATAACAGGCTCAAGGTTTGCTACATCAATCTCTAAAACTTGAACATAAGAAGCATCATCATCACTTTGATGAATTCTTGGCTCTCTAGCTAAATTTTTATCTTTTAAGAATGCTTCTGTTACCTCATCATACGCAACAATACCACTTTTTGCACCCGCTTCAATAGCCATATTACACATTGAGAATCTATCATCCATTGTTAAATGAGGGATTGCACTACCAGTAAACTCTAAAGTTTTATAAAGTGCTCCATCAACACCAATTTGGCGAATAATCTCTAAAATAATATCTTTTCCTGTTACAAAAGGAGCTGGTTTTCCATTTAAAACAACCTTAATAGATTCTGGAACTTTAAACCAGTTTCCACCAGTTACCATTGCAAATGCTAAGTCAGTTGAACCCATACCAGTAGAGAATGCTCCAAGTGCACCGTGTGTACAAGTGTGAGAATCTGCTCCAATAATTACATCACCTGGAACAACAAGCCCTTTTTCTGGTAAAAGTGCGTGCTCAATCCCCATATCTTTTTCATCAAAAAAGTTTTTAAGTTGATGTTTTTTAGCAAAGTCACGTGAAATTCTTGCTTGGTTTGCACTTGCAATATCTTTTGCAGGAATGAAGTGATCAAGTACAATTGAAAAACCATCTGGATTTGCTAATTTTGTTGCACCACTATCTTCAAATGCTTTAATAGAGATAGGTGTTGTAATATCGTTTCCAATAACCATATCGATGTCACAACGGATAATCTCACCCGCATACACCTCTTTACCAACATGTTGTGAAAATATCTTCTCTGTTATTGTTTGACCCATAAAATAAACCTTCTAAATAATAAATAATTGTGTGATTATACCATAATGTTTAAAATTGATATTTTACTTTTTTTTTGCTAAAATTGGGGTGACAAAAAACTAGACCTGTGATGAAGGTACAAAAAAAGCCCTGCAACTTTATGATGAGTTGTGGGGCTTTTTTCGTTTGCATGGAGTCGGAAAGGAGTTTCATCACAGGAGTCCAAGATGGACTTATCATTGTTTATCACTTTAGTTACTTTTATCTTAACTTTTTTTAAAGAGGAGATAAAAGAGTGGCTAAGGTCGTTCTAGTTTTTTTGTAGAGGGATTTGTCACCCCTCTACACCCACTTTTAAAACTGACTCTTTGGAGCAACATTTAACTCCTCTAGTGAGCTAAACATTTGCTTATTATACATATCTATCCCAACACGACCAATCATCGCTGCATTATCGCTACAATACTCTAGTGGTGCAACAAAAAGCTCTGCATTGTGAGGTTGTAAAAGCTTTTGTATTTCACCACGCAAATAAAGATTTGCACTAGCACCCCCAACAATAGCGAAATTTTTTGGTGGGTTTGTTTTAAAATATTTTTTGAGCTTCATTGTTAAATGTTTTACTGCAATATGCTCAAATGAAGCAGCAATATCTTTATATTCCTCTTTTGAAGAGGCATCTTGCACTGCAAGTCTTACTGCATTTTTAAGTCCAGAGTAGCTAAAAGCAATAAGTGGTGACTGATGTAGTGGTACTGTAAAATTGTACTTAAGTCTATCACCATCACGAGCTAGTTTTTCAATAACAGGCCCTCCAGGATAGCCTAAATCCATCATCTTTGCTACTTTATCAAAACTCTCTCCAAAGCTATCATCCATACTCTTTGCAACAGTTTTAATATTTTCTAAACTCTTTACTTCCATCACTTGCGTGTGTCCACCAGAAACAAGTAAAACGGTAAGTGGAAATGTTGTTTCTTTCTCTATAAAAAGAGAATAAATATGCCCAATAAGATGATTCACCCCAATAAGTGGAATGTTGAGTGCCAAACTTACTGCTTTTGCTAAAGTAACACCCTCTATAAGTGTTACAGCAAGACCTGGGCTTGATGTAACTGCAACCGCTTTTAAATCTTTAAAATAGGGTTTACACTCCTCTAAGATTTTTGGAAGTGCTTCAGCGTGAAGTCTTGCTGCAAGTTCTGGAACGACACCACCATAAACACTATGTTCTAACTCTTGGGATATTTTTTTATGAAAAAGTAATTTTTTTGTTTTTATATCAGTTATTGCTATTGCACTATCATCACATGAACTTTCTATGCTAAGAATCAATGTTATTTCCTATTAGTTTAAGTATCGGTATGGTAGCATAATGATAATAAAATTTAATAAAAAGTTTATCGATTATGAAACGTTTAGGATTGTCACTTTTAACTTTTTTTTCACTTCTTCATGCTGAGGATAGTTTAGATATAAATACGCTTTTAACAGATATTGAAAAAAAGAGCGATTTATCTGAAAAAACTAAACTTGAAAATAGTGGTATCTCTTTAGTATATACAAGAGATGACCTCGATAGAATGCAAGCTAAATATCTTAAAGATATTTTAATCTCTTCTACAACTTATGGTTATAGAGAAAACCGCTACTCTGCCCCAGATCCTTTCAATAGAGGGGACTTAACTCCATTTGTTAGTAGTGCTATCCGTATTTTTATAGACAATCAAGAAATTTTGGGTGGTGTTTTTGCAAGTGGTTTAGCAAATTTAGGTGATATTGATATTAGTTTTGTAGATCATATAGAGATTTATACTCAAACACCAACATATGAATATTCAACAGAACCAACATTTATGCTTATCAAACTTTATACAAAAAGTGCTTTAAAAGATGAAGGCTCAAAAGTTGAAATGAGCTATGCAAGTAGAGGTGCAACAAGAATTACTGCTTATACAGCCAATGAATTAAACAATGATTGGAACTGTTTTACTTATGCAACATATGATAATCTAAAACGGGAAAAATATAACTCTTTTGGAACAGCACTTTCTCGCGATAAAAAAAGAACACACCTTATTACTACACTAAATAACGATAACCATAGGATTCTTTTTGAAAATATAAACTTTACAACAGATGCTTTTGCTGGTTCTTCATTAGATGCAACACCTTTAATAAGTACATTAAATGTAAATAATCTTCATATTGGTTATGATGCTAAAATAAACAACTTCTCTTATGGTGTTGATTTTGATCAACATATCTTAAAATACAACTTTTTAGATAACCCTGGATCTTACATCTATTCAAAAACATCAACGACAACCACAAATATCTTAAGTGCAGATGCTAATTATAAATTTCATTTCTTAAAAAATGAATTTATTGCTGGTGCAAAATATAGAACAAAAAGATATAAACTTACAAATGATACAAAGAACAATAAAACACAACCTAAACGTGGAAACAATCATCAAGATGTTGCTACATTTTTTATTCAAAATATTTATTCTGTAATGAAAAACTTAGTCTTAACAGGTGGAGTACAATATGTCAATGTCAAAAATCCTAATGCAAAATATAATAATGGAAGTGATATTTTAGGATATAGACTCGCATTAACTTATGTAACACCCTCTTGGACTTTAAAAACAGTTGCTTCACATTCTGAAACATACCTTGAACCTTTTTTAATTGATAGTGATTATGTGTCTGATAAAGATCTAAAAAATTACACAGTAGATTTTATTTATGAAGATATTATTTACACACTTTCTAGTGATAAATTTGAAACAATTTTTGGTTATTTACGATCTGATAATTATCTTTTACCAAATGATCAAAATGGAGGAAAGTTAGATAATTACACAAAAACTCTCTCTACAACAAATGCCCTATTTCGTTGGACACACGAATATAGACGTTATGATAAACTTTTTATAGATCTTTCTTACCAAGATGTTCATAATTTACCGTCTTTATCTATCTATACAGAATATAAAGCAATTCTAAGAACACTGAACACATTTAATAAAATTGATCTTTTTAATGAACTTATTGGTGAATATGACAATAGCTCAAAAAAACATTCTTTTACCTACAATCTTGCTCTAAAATATAGATATAGTGATTCTCTTTCATTTGCATTCAAAGGGGAAAATATTTTCGATAAAGCTCCAGAAAATAGTTATATGAGAATTCAATTTACAAAAACTGGAGTTCAAAATTTAGGTTCTTTATATGCTCCATCTTACGATAGAAGAGCTATTGTTTCTATGGAGTATCTATTTTGAGAATAATAGCACTTTTATTAGGAAGTTTCTTCCTTCTTTATGGAGGGGAATATGAATTGCGTCTCTATGAGAAAATTTTACCTATACTTTATGGAACAAGAACACTAAAGGTATTTCCAGATCATACCACACAAAATGATCTTCAAAAGAGTACTATTTTAAAAGTTGTACCCAATTGTTATGATGCAGATGTTTTAATAGGGAAAAGATTTCACAACCTTCATAACGGATGCGAAACAAAACCAATTTTTGCTACAAGTTATAAAAGCTATAAAAACCATAAAACAGTGATAGGTGCATTTTACTGGAGAAAAGGGAGACCTCAAATCTCTTTTAAAAAAGAGAATATTCAAAAATTTAATCTCTTTTTACCAGATTCACTTAAAAGATATGCTCAATGAAGATAAAATCACTAAAAGGATTTTACCTTTTTACTTTTTTAACTGTTATTATGGCAGTAAGTAGTATTTTTATGTATCAAGAGTTTAGTTCTATTCGCCAAAATATTACACAAACATATATAGAGTCAAATATTCGCTATGTTCGTAGTTTAGCTCATAATATAGAAAAGGATATCTTAGAACAAACAGGTGATGATGTTTTTAATACACTTAGTGAAGTTCCAACTATTAGAGAACAACTAGAAGAGGAGCTACATCTTCTTTTAACAAATAGATACAAATATATTTATGTTTTAGATAGACCAAGCTCTTTAAGTTATAGATTTTTACTCGATGGGAGTAGAGATGAAGAAGATAAAAGTGAATTTTGCGAAACATATATTCCATTAGAAATTTCAAAATTCAACCAAGTTTATACATCCAAGAAACCTCTTTATTTTACCCATACAAAAATTAAATCTTTATGGGTTACATATCTCTATCCTATTATTCAAAACAATAAAGTAAGTGCTATTATTGTTGTTGATTTTTCTATGAAAGATTATGAAATTATTCGCGACACACTTAAGGGATTTGATGAAATTTTTCAAATTGCAATCTTTTTCTTTTTCCTCTTTTTTGTAATTATTCTTGTGGTTGCACGTATAGATTTTAAACGTGAACAAGAAAAAGAAAGAATCTATGAAGCACTCCGTTTAAAATCAGCTGAACTTAAAGCAGAAACACAAAAAGTAAAAGAGTTCAACAAAACACTAGAACATAGAGTTGCTCAAGAGGTTGAGAAAAACAGACAAAAAGATAAACAGATGTTAGAGCAATCTCGTCTTGCACAAATGGGTGAGATGATAAGTATGATAGCACACCAATGGCGTCAACCACTTGCTGCTATTAGTGCCACAAGCAGTGGACTAGAAGTGAAAGCAAAACTTGGTCGTTTAGATAATAAACTTCTTTTAGAAAAAGTGCAAAATATCTCTAAATATGCTCAACATTTAAGTAGTACCATTGATGATTTTAGAGACTTTTTTAAATCAAATAAAGAGCTACGTCAAACCTCTTACCAAGAGATCATCCAAAGTGTTTTAGATATAGTAAGTGTCTCTGTTAAAAATAAAAATATTGATCTTCAAGTGGAGTATCAAACAACTAAAACATTCCAAACTTATCCAAATGAGATAAAACAAGTTGTTTTAAACTTAATTAAAAATGCAGAAGATATTTTACTTGAAAAAGAGATAGAAAATGGTTATATTCGTATAACAGCAAAAGAGGAAAATGGTAAATTTATTTTAGAGGTAAGCGATAATGCAGGGGGAGTTCCAAAAGATATTATAAATAAAATTTTTGATCCTTACTTCTCAACAAAACTTGAAAAAAATGGAACAGGTCTTGGGCTTTATATGTCTAAAACAATTATAGAAGAGCATTGCAATGGAAAGCTCTCTGTTCATAACTCAGCAGAGGGTGCTGTGTTTGTTATAGAGCTTTAAATTTATGTTAAAATAATATAAAAGATTGATGAGGAGTAGTGATGATAAACTCATTAATGCCACAGTTTGATACACACTATATACAACAAGCTATAGTAAGACCCTTAGCACAATATGAAATACAACAGCAAGATAGAGGTGAACTTTTTAATTCTATTAAAGTTGCCTCTATGATGGTTTCAGGGTTTAGAGATATTTTAGATAATCTCAATTTTGATGAAGAAAAATTACGTCAATTACAATTTAACTTAGATGATAACTATGATGCTGTTGAAGCTGTTGTTAGCTCTTTAAAAGATAAAGAGTTAAAAGAGATGACAGAAGAACTTTTAACAGATATGGCTAAGTTAGAAATGGAGATAGGAGATTTTATTTTAGAGCATACTCATGCAAGTTAAATTTGATATTAAATATGAAAGAAGTAAATTAAAAGTCTCTAAAAAAATAGAGCTTCAAAAAATTATAGATACTGAACTTCTATTTCAACAAGATCCAAAAACTCCAAAACTTGAATTAAAAAATATTATTTGTAGAAGAGATAAACATAAAAAATCTATTCGAGTAATTGGCAACGAAGGTTATAGAATTTTAATAAGCTTTCGTGATGATATTGCTTATTTTCAAGATATTATGAACCATGATAAATATGACAGACTTACAAAAGGGTGTTAAAAAGCTTTAATCTAAAAAGCTCTTTAACGGTTCCTCTTTTGAGCTATCTTTTACAAGTACTTCAAAGTCTTCACAACTATAAAGTGCTAACTCTTTAGATTGCATAGAGAGTAACTCTTTTGAAAATCCACGTTTTGAAAAAAATGCAATTTGTCGCGGAATAATACGTAACATTTCACACTTCTCTTTGAGTTTATGGAACTCTTTTTTATTCACCTTATGGTTTGTCCATTTACACTCAGCAATATAAATTTCTCCTCTATCTGTAACAGTTAGAAGGTCTATCTCTAATTTTGCATCCCAATAACTTCCAGAACTTACAATTTGCACCTCTTGAAGGTGGTAGTTAAGTAAAATTTCTGACAACTCTTCAAAAATCAAGCTTGTATAGCTATGTTGTTTTTTTTGAAAGTTTTCAAAAAAATCTTCATAATTTTGCTCTTGAATCTCTTTTTTATAAGGGATTACAAAATAAAACCAAAAACGGATAAAAGGTTTTGTAAATAAAACTTTATGCGATATTCTATGCCTTGCAACTTCACGTTTTAATTTTTTATCTTTAGGGGGTGCTTTTTCACGTGAATACTCTAAAGAGATAATACCCATCTCCTCAAGTAAATTAAGTGCAGCTCCACCATTACCGTTGTTTAGTCCCGCTTTATTAAAAGCTGAAAATATACGTCTATCCCCAACTGCAAATGCACGTAAAAGGCGTTTGTTTGGTTTTTCATAAAGGGAGAGCTCTTTAAATTTACTATTTAATTGTTCAAAATTCTCCAAAATATGCTCTTGAATAAGCATCAAAAGTGGCTTTGTCGTGTCTATATCTATCCCCAAACCCCCAAAGATAGAGAAGTACTCAATTTGCACCTCCATATCTTGTGGATAGTTACGAAAGTAAAAGGAGCGAAATTGTTTTAAAAGTTCTGGATTTCTCATAGTTTAAAACGGCTTTAAAATAACCATAGCAACAATTCCAAGCATTAAAAGCGTTGGAACTTCGTTGTATACTCTAAAAAATTTACCACTTTTAGTACAGTTATCTTCTAAAAGTTTTTTTCTAAAATGCTCAAGAGAGTAAAAATATGCTATTAAAAGAGCGAGTAAAAAAAGTTTAACGTGAAGCCATCCACCACTAAAACCAATATGGTAAATAAGTGCACTTCCACTTAAAATTGTAGCCCACATAGCAGGTACACCAATATACTTAAAAAGCTTCATCTCTTGAATTTTTACAACTTCAACAAAACCTTTATTTTCAATGTTTTCCATATGGTACACATATAAGCGTGGAAGATAAAAAAGTGCCGAAAACCACGAGATAAACGAGATTATATGAAACCAGAGTGTCCATTCATACATACAAAATACTCCTAAAATTTCTTTTCAATATAAACACAATTATAGTTTGAACCACCATGTTCTACATTGTTTATTAGTCCAAAAATACCTGAGCGATGTTTTAAAAGTAACCCTATATATAAATCTTTTTGCGATAATAACTTCCCTGCATTAAAATCAAGTGTTATATCTAAATAGTTTAAAAATTTAGAGTTTTTTCCATTTTCTTTAATTGCTTCATCTTTTTCAACTTGCAAAACTGCTGTTGTATAAGAGATCCCCTCTCCAAAACCAACCCTTACATAGTTTTTAAAAATTTCTGGTTTATAAAAAAGCTTTAAAAACATTGTAAGTTCAAAACTATCACTATAGCCATCATCTTTAAAATAACTTAAACCAACATTTGAGTAATAGCTTATTGGAAAATCTAAAAAATCATCTCCAAGTAAAAATGCACCGTCTGCAGAAAGGACTCTATAGTCATTAATAATATGATTATTTGTACCACTAATAATTTCACCTAAATCAGCTGTTGAAGCTTTTCCATATGCCACACGCAAAGAAACATCACTTTCTTGGGCTTGAGCAAAAAGGGAAACTGTAAAAAAAATAAAAAAAGATAATAAATATTTCATTTTATATTCAAAAGAATTCTATGCCAAAAGGCATAGAATTATGCTTCTACTTCTAAATCTTTAATAGAAGTTTTTTTATGATCTGCATGTTTATCATGAAGACGACTTAATGCGTTTGTAGCTCTATCAATAGCTAAATCAATTGCTGTATCTAAGTCATCATCGTGTTGGTTAATAATTACAGGTTGCTCATGTGCTACATGGATATTAAACTCTACGTGAACACCTTTTTTTTCTGCATCTAAAACAACTTGTACTTTTGTAATATTTAAACCAAATTTTTCAAATGCTGCAATAGCATTTTCAATATGCGCTTTTGTTGAATCTTGTAAAGTAAGACCTTTTGCACGAATTTGTACGCTCATTTTTTATCCTTTATTGTAAATCTTAAATGCGATGGTAACAAAATAAAACTTTAAATTGATATAATACCGTTAAAAAAAAGTTAGGAAAAGCTTTATGAGATTATTAACAGGTATTCAACCCTCAGGAACTCTTCATATTGGGAACTATTTTGGTTCAATTAAACAGATGGTAGATGCTCAAAATGAAAATGAGATTTTTGCGTTTATTGCAAACTACCATGCAATGAGTAGTGGCAATGGTGGAGAGAGACTCGCACAACTTACAATGCAAAGTGCAATAGATTTTCTCTCCCTTGGAATTGACCCAAATAAATCTGTATTTTGGGTGCAATCTGATGTTAAAGAGGTTTTAGAACTTTACTGGGTGCTTTCATCTTTTACATCTATGGGACTTTTAGAGAGAGCTCATAGTTACAAAGATAAAGTTGCAAAAGGGATAAGTGCAAACCACTCTTTATTTTCATACCCTGTATTAATGGCAGCAGATATTTTACTTTTCTCTCCAGAGGTTATCCCTGTTGGAAAAGATCAAATCCAACATGTTGAGATTGCACGTGATATTGCTGTGCGTTTTAACAATGAATATGGCGATATTTTAAAACTTCCAACTTTTAAAGTGGAGGAAAATGTTGCAACAGTACCTGGAATTGATGGGCAAAAGATGTCAAAAAGTTATGGTAATACTATCGATATTTTTGGTGAAGAGAAAAAACAACTCAAAGTTGTGAAAAAAATTGTAACACAAAATGTCGCACTAGAAGAACCAAAAGAGTGGAGAAATTGTAATGTTTATAATCTTGCAAAACTTTTCTTAGATGAAACAGGACAAAAAGAGCTTCAAGCACGTTATGAGCGTGGTGGTGAGGGGCATGGACACTTTAAACTTTACCTTGCAGATATTATGTGGGAATATTTTAGACCATATAGAGAACAAAGAGAGTACTACTTAGCACATACAGATGAAGTAAGAGATATTTTAAATGCAGGTGCACAAAAAGCAAAAGAGGTAGCTACTCCTATGATGGATAAAATTCGTAGTGCAACAGGGATAGCTTACTAATGCAAATTCGCATCTACTATGAAGATACTGACACTGGTGGTATAGTTTACCATTCAAACTATTTAAACTTTTGTGAAAGAGCTAGGAGTGAAGTTTTCTTTTCACGTGGATTAAATCCTGTGTTAGAAAATGGTCACTTTGTAGTAAAAAAGCTTGAAGCAAATTTTATAGCAAGTGCAAAACTTGGTGATATAGTTGAAGTAAAAACAAAGCTTCTTGAACAAAAAGGAGCTTCTTTTACATTAGAACAAACAATTTACAAAGAACAAACAAAATTGTTTGTTTTAAATGTTATGCTTGTGTATCTTTCTTTTGATGGTAAAATTCAAAAAATAGACTCTAAAATAGCACACCTTATAGAGCAACTTTTTAACATAAAATGAGGTTAATAACAAAATTGAAAATATTTACATCTTTTATTACATTTGTAATATTACTATTTTTAACGCATAATCTTTTAGAAGCTGATGTAACAGATTTTAAAATTTTACCTTCAGCATCACAAAAACAACTTAATCTTCGTCATATTAATATTTTAGACGTAAAACAACTCCATTTTAGTGGAGTCAATGAACTTTCAGGTCTTGCATATAAAAACAATAAACTCTATGCTATTGGAGATGGTGGTATTTTATACCGTTTTTCTTTAGATATTCAAAACAAAAAGATAGCCCATCTTTCATTAGATTATGCAAAAGAGCTACGTGATAAACACAATAAAAAACTCTCAAAAAAGATGAGTGATTCAGAGGGATTAGCATTTTATAAAAAAAATCTTCTTATCTCTTTTGAAGGGGAAAATAGGGTTGATCTCTATTCACTTAATGCAAAAAAAATAAAATCTATAAAAATCAACAAAAAACTTTTAAAGTACTCCGATTACGATGGAAAAAACAAAGGTTTAGAGAGTGTTGCTTACTCTAAAAAATATGGTGTTTTAACAGCTCCAGAAGTTCCATTAAAAAAGAAAAAAATTCATATTATCTATGCAAAAGATAGAGTATGGCATTTTAAAGCTAAAGGGGTTATTTCCGATATGACTTTTATTAGCAAAAATAAACTCCTGATTTTACTTAAAGAGTTTCATCTTTTTACAATGCATAGAATCTCAAGAGTTGTCTTGCTTAATTTAAAAAAGTGTAAATATGGCTCTTGTAAAGCAAAAATAATTCATGAATTTGATTCTAAAGATGGATGGAGACTCGATAACTTTGAGGGGATTACAAAAGTGAAAAACAACCTCTTTTTAGTTGTAAGTGACAACAACCATAACCCTTTTCAAAAAACACTCTTAGTGCTTTTTGAACTTAATCTCTAAGTGGCTCTACAGTAGGATTACATTTGATTTTATGTTGCATATCTACCTCTTTAAGTGGTAGTTGTGCTAAAGAAGCCACTGTAGCGTTTCTGTAGTTTTCCCCCTCGTTTAAATAGACCCTAAAACCATTGTTATAAAGTGCCAAACGTGTTTTTAAAGCAGTTGAATATGTTGTTATAACTCCATTTTCTTTCATACTCTTTTTAATATCACTAAAATACTCTTGAGTCCAAAGTACAGGGTTCACACTAGGTGAAAAAGCATCTTGATAGACAATATCGAATCTATTTTCAAATTTTTTCACATACTCTCTTGCATCTCCTAAAAAAACTTCTATTGTAAAATTTTCATCTTGGTAAAATTGCTTTGTACTTAAAGCTTCTATAATCTCTGTAAAAAATTTAAACTCTTGTGGATAGTGAAAAAAACGTAAATTTTTGACAAGTTGTGAGTCAAGCTCTGGAGAGTAGATAAAAAGTTTTGTACCTAAATTGTTTTGTTTATGATAATAAAGAGTTGCTAAAGTATTAAACCCAAGGCCATAACAAATATCTAAAATATGAAGTTCACCCTTCCCTTTAGAAAGCTCAAAAGCTGGGATTATATGTTTATAAAGCGATTCATTAAGAGCACCATCTTTTGTAGAGTGGTAATGCTCATTGTACTCTTGTGAAAAAGCGGTAAAGGTTCCATCTTCACTTTTTATTGCTTTATGAAGGTTATCATCAAATTGTTGCATAAATTTTCCTAACTTTTATAATAAGTATCGTATTATATATAAAAAGAAGAAGAGGAGGAGAAATGCAGTATATATTTATACTATTTTTTTCACTATTTTTGCTTGGTTGTAATTCACAACAAGTACAAACACAATCAAAATATTTATCGATTGCTAAAGCACCATTAAATGCTACAGAGCCAATTAATATTAGCCAGAAAATTATTTTAACATTTTCAGAAACACTCAATCCAAATACAATTACAAAAGATTCTATTTATATAGATAAAAATAACTCTATTGTAGATGTCAACTTAGAACTTTTAGAGGATAACAAAAGTGTTTTAATTCTACCATATAAATTTTTTCAACCAGAATCACTCTACACACTTCATGTTACTACAAATGTTGCTAGTGAAACAAACTTACATCTAAAACAGGAATATAAACTTAATTTTCAAACACAAATGGTAAATAAAACACTACCAATTTTTGCTGTTAGAAATAAACATCCAGAAGAAAATTCAACAACATTCCCAAATAGTGAAATAAGTCTTGATTTTACAAGAAACATAGCTTTAGATGCTAATTTTAACACACTACAATATCTAAAGGTTGTAGATAGAAATAGTTCCAAAATCATCTCTGGGCATACTGAAGTTTTTAATTCATTATTAAAATTTATTCCTGAAAAAGATCTACCGTTAAATCATACTATAGATGTATCTCTTATTACACCCGTATCAGATATTTTTAATAAGGCAAAAATACAAGATATCTCTTGGAGTTTTAATGTAGCTCCACAAAATCTTGTCCCTATAGCTAATCAAGAACATAAAATTTTAGCAACCTTCCAAACACAAGAAAAGTCAAAAAATGTTTATAAAATTAGAACTCTTTTTAATAAGCAAACATCTTCAGAAGTTGTTGTTGCAACAAATAAATCACTTGATCTTTATAAAATTGAATATAAAACAAATTTTCCATCTAAGCCTATACTATCTTTTTTAGGGAGCACTCCTTATTCAAAACAAGTAACAAGTTTAGTATGTTTTAATAATAAATATATTCTTGTTGGTTCCATTAATGGAGGGGTAGATCTTTTTGAAGTACTTAACAATAAATTTGAACTAAAAGACTCTCAACATTCTGTGGAATCTGTTTATGGAATTACTCCTATAATGAAAGATTTTAACGATACAAAAAAAAGTTTTATTGTAAGTATCCCTACATTTGGCTCAATAGGATTCGATTTTGATCCTACTACAAAAAAACTTACAAGTTCTAAAGAGGTAAGTAATACTATAATTGGGGAGACACTTCAAGTACCTAACTATTTTTCATCAACTCATTCTAGAACTATCGCACTTGATTACAAAGGAATAGCTCATATTTTTGATGAGAATATTACACATATTGCAAATACCACTCTTCATGGTGCTCCAAGAGTGGGAGTTGTTATGCAAGAGTATGGAATGTATCAATTTATTATAGCTCATACATCAGGTAAAATCGAAAAATTAGATGAAGATGGTGCCCTACTTCCAGGAGAAAGTTTTGATCTACCTGCTGCTGTTAAAGATATCTCAATCTATCAAGATTTAGAAATGATGCAAGGACGTGCATATCTCATCCCATCAAAAGGGATCTATAATATCTTATATGGATCACATGTTACTTTAATAAAAACCAATCAAGAGATTGCATCGGTAACTGCTGTATATGGCTTTAATACAAAGCTTCCATTTTTAGTTGTAGCAAATAAAGATGCAACTTTAAATCTCTTTAATGCAAGTGCAGACCATGATGCACCTTCACTTGAAACAACACAACCCCAAGATGGAGATAGTATTTTAAAAGATCAAAATATTAGTATATATATCAATGAAAGATATATAGAAGGAGATTCTATTAATCTCAATAATATTACTCTTTATGATGACAACACAAATGAGAATATACCATTTTCTTTAAAAATAGATACTCCTTATACATATACAACACTCATAACATTAGACCCTGATCAAAATTTAACACTTGACCATAACTACACACTAACACTATCAAAAAATATAACAGATATGCTAAATCATCAACTTAATGATGGTAACAATACTGTTATACATTTTAGTGTTAAAGAGTAAAGGATTATTATGAAATATTTATTATTTTTTCTATTTTTGACCTCTATGCTTCATGCAAGTTATATTGATGCTTTAAAACTCTACAAGCAGCAAAAGTATCAAGCTTCTATAGATGAGCTTCAAAAATCGTATAGTGAGTATGGTGATGAAAGAGTGCACCTTTTATGGGCAAAAGATGCTCAAAAACTAGGTGAAATAAAACAGGCTATGAGTGCTTATGAACGTGTTTTAATCATAAATCCAAATAACGCAGAAGCTACATTAGCACTACTTAAAATTTACAAGCAAACAAAACGTATTGAGCTTGCTTTGAAACTTCAAAAAAAGATTCAAACACTCTCTTTAACACCACTCCAACAAAAAGAGCTTCAAAAAATTGGACATATTACAAAAGAGAGTATCTCTATGCAAGCTCAAGCCTCTGTTGGATATGATACAAATGTGAACTCCAGTCCAGATTCAACAACTTTTAAAAAAGAGGAGTCTTTATTTACAAGAGTAACAGGGACAATTCACTATACAAATGAGATAAACAAAAAATATGCTCATTATATTGGTGCAGATGCAACTCTATACTACCAAAACAATATAGATGCTTCAACATACAATATGCTTTTACTTAATGGCTTAATTGGTGTTGGATATAAATGGAAAAAATACGATTTTTTTATCCCTTTGAGTTATACAAAACTTCATTTTCTAGATCAAGATTTATATGATGAAATTGGAATTTTTCCAACACTACGTTTTAAAGTGGAAAAAGATATTTTCACAAAAATCAAACTTCACTACGCTTCACGCTCTTACACTAGTACCTCTTCACTAAGAGATGATACTAAACTTGGTTTAGAAGTAAATGGATTTTATACACATAATAATGATATCTTTTTTACTACATTAAGTTATTTTAACTACAGTGCCAATAAAAGCTCTTATTTGACATTTATAGACAAAGATGTATATAGTGCTTCATTTGGAGTAAAACACCCTATTATATATGAAAACATTACAGCAAAACTACTCTATAAATGGAAAAATACATCTTTTAGCTCAAGGGAAGATACACAACATAAAATAGATTTAACATTAACAAAACCTATTTTGAAGAATCTTAACCTTTCACTTACAAACCAATACACAACAAACGATTCAGACTATGCACTTGCAAAATATGACAAATATGTTCTTATGCTTGGCATAACACTAAGGAGATAAACCATGCGTAAACTATTTTTAATTGTACTACTTTTTTTAAGTTCTTCACTCTTTGCGTCAATTGGACACATTATGGCTTTACGTGGAGATGTTTCTGTTTTAAGAGCTGCAGATTCAATCTCTGCTACAATGGGTATGGCTTTGCAACAACAAGATACAATTATTACAAAGAAATCTTCACGTGTACAAGTGATGCTTGAAGATAAAACAGTTATCACAATTGGTTCAAATTCAAATTTTAAATTTGAAGAGTATCAATTTGATGGTACAGCAAATTCAAAAGCTTCTTTTAAAGCAAGCAACGGTTTTTTCCGCTCTGTTACAGGAAAAATTGGGAAAATTGCACCAAAACGTTTTAAACTCAAAACAAAAAGTGCAACAATTGGTATTCGTGGAACAGATTTTTGGGGTGAAATATCACCACAAAAAGAGGTTATTGCTTGTATTAGTGGAGCAATTAGCATTGAACTCAATAGAGGTGAAACATTTGATGTAGATGCAGGTTCTTTACTTGTTGTGGAACCACAAAAAGCAGAGGTTCATAAAATTACAGCAACACCAATAAAACAAGACTCTCAAACTCAAAAACAACAAGCAACAAAAAAAGAATCATCAACATCATTACAAGAACCTCAAGTAATTGAAGAATCAATTAATGAAACTCCTTCTGAAAACATTGTTGAAGATCTTTCTAATGTTGTACAATCAACAGATGAACAAGAGGATGAACCAAACTATGAGTACCCTATTCAAACACAAAGTTTATCACTCACTCCTTCTGTAGAAGATAGAAAAAAAGTATATTAAAATGAACCCATTTATGCAAGAAGCATACAATGAAGCACTCAAAGGGATCAACTCCAATGAAGGGGGTCCTTTTGGGGCTGTTGTTGTAAAAGATGGCAAAGTGATTGCAAAAGCACATAATCGTGTTATTGTCTCTAACGACCCAACCGCTCATGCAGAGGTAAATGCGATTCGAGAAGCTTCAAAAAAACTGCAAAACTTTAACCTTAGTGGATGCGAACTCTACACAACGTGTGAGCCATGTCCCATGTGTTTAGGTGCAATTTTATGGGCTAGGATAGATAAAGTTTACTATGGAGCTACAAAAGAGGATGCAAAAAAAGGTGGGTTTGATGATGCTTTTTTTTATGAAGTGTTAGAATCTAACCAAAAAGAGTTCTTACAACAAATAGATTCTCTAAAAAACAAAGAACTCTTTGGGCTTTGGCTTAAAAAACAAGATAGAGTGGAGTACTAAACTCCCTCTATTTTTTAAGTTGTTCCAACTCTTCCATATTTTCAACTTGTTTTAGATTTAACTCTACAAATTTCACTGCCACAAAAATAGTTATAGGCCACATAAGATACCAGATAATTTCAGATAAATATTCCATATTTTTCTCCTAGTAGTGGTGTGAATCTGAGTTCACTTCATCGATTGTAATTTGTGTTGCATCCATAGAACGCCAAATATACACAATATATCCAAGCACAACAGGTACAAGTAAAGAAACAACACTCATAACACTTAATGTGTAGAGACTTCCTGAGCTGTTTTGGATAGTTAAAGAGCTTTGCATATCTACCAAAGATGGATAATACACAGAGTTGTGAATCCCTAAAATAAAAAGTAAAACAGTCACAACAACAATAGTACCAATTCCACTAAACCAAATCGCTTTTTTATTATTTTTAAAGAGTGCAATAAAAACACCATACACTAAACTTACAACCCCACCAAGAAGTAAAAGAAGTAAAGATGGATGTGCCAAAAGTGTATGTAAAAACTTCATATCTTCTAATCTTACTTTATATGTTATTGGATCATACACATACCCTGTTTGAAAAAGGATATTAATAGCAACATAAAGAAAAAAGATTAAAAATAGAATAAAATTAGTGGTAAGTACACTTTTAATTCTTGAGATAATATTTGTCTGTGCAATATTATTAAAAAAATAAAGTGCTGCTTGGACACGCGCTAAAAATACAAGCATAGCACCAAATGCTAAATTAAATGGGTGAAGTAACGCTTCAAGTCCATAACTTTTTGTACTCCAGTGAGACAGGTGCATATCATCTACTACAAAATTACCTCCACTATAAAGTGTTGCTAAAGCTACACCAATTAAAAATAAACCCAATGTTCCATTGATGTACAAAAGAGTTTCATAAAACTTCTCTCCATAAACATTATCTGGTTTTTTTCTGTACTCATATGCAACAGCTTGAATTATAAAGCAAAATAAAATTGCCATCCAAACATAGTACGCACCACCAAAACTTACAGCATAAAAAAGTGGAAAAGCTGCAAAAAGTGCACCACCAAACATAACTAACGATGTAAATGTAAGCTCCCATTTTCTCCCTAAAGAGTTTACTAAAACATTACGTTCATCCTCTGTTTTTGCAAGTGTATAAAGGAGAGTCTGCCCACCTTGAACAAATGTCATAAAAACAAACATTGCACCAATAACACTTACAAGTAACCACCAATATTGTTGTAGTGTAAGTAATTCAAACATATTATTTCTCCTCTGGTCCTATTTTGATTTGTTTTAACATAATTTTTACCTCAGCAATTAATAGAGTTGTAAATAAAATAGCAAATAACCAAAAAGTTATAAGCACACTTGTACTTGCAATATTTGATGTTGCCATTCCTACAGGTAAAAGGTCTTGAATCGCCCATGGTTGACGCCCAACCTCTGCAACAATCCATCCACACTCTTGTGCTACATAACCAAGAGGAAGTGTAATAACACCCAAACGGAGCAACCATTTTTTATTTTGAAGTTCATCTTTCATACTAAAATATAAAATAAGAATAAAAAGTATTAAAAACCATGTTCCAGCACCAACCATAATATGGAAACTATAAAAAGAAAGAGCAACATCAGGAACAGCATCTTTTGGGCTGTTTAAATAACCATAACCCATATAACGACTATTTGCCTCAAATGTTTTTAAAGCTTTTTGCATTGCAATTTTATTGCCCTCTTTTTTATAGATTTTATATTCACGTAAAGCCTTCAGTGCTTTTTTTCCTATAGCCATTTTTTGCTCTACTGAGAGGATATTATGCTCCTTATTTCCATAAACCAAATCCTCTAATCCAGGAACAAATGCATTCATATCGTGATACCCTAAAAACGATAATGCTCCAGGTATCTCAAACATAAAAGTAAAAGGCTCTTTGTCATCCCCTAACTCTTTTTCGCTCTCAAGCAATCCAAATGCAACAATTCCTGCTCTATCTTCACCTTTGTAAAGCCCCTCCATTGCAGCGAGTTTCATAGGCTGATTTAATGCTACTTGGTGTGCCGATTCATCTCCAGTTGAGAGCATTAAAATAGAGCTTATTAACCCAAAACTTGCTGCAATAAC
>Ga0256828_1000941_pt1 | contig 18859 bp, 16 predicted proteins | sample CV88metaG_FD_185993 | JGI IMG/M metagenome (GOLD analysis project Ga0256828, IMG submission 185993) | Hydrothermal vent microbial communities from East Pacific Rise, Pacific Ocean - CV88 | ecosystem: Environmental > Aquatic > Marine > Hydrothermal vents | place: Pacific Ocean: East Pacific Rise...
AGACCACCACGTCATGTTTTTTGCTCAGCAGTGCCAAATTGACCTCTCCCACGAAATCAGCAATCACAAAGAGCAGGGATTTGCGTTTGATCCTCTTAAAGAGCGTATCGGCAAATCCTTGATAATCCGATCGCTTGCCCAAGGTCTCAAACTGGCTCATCTTGGTGATGGCATCTTGGACGGCAAAGTATTTTTTGTTGGGACGGGAGAGGTGATAGAGCCGATCAGCAAAGATCATCTGCGTAAAGAGATCGCTGTTTTTCATTGCCGAAAAGCCAATGGTCGCCACCAGCTCAGCCATCAGCTCTGATTTCTGCTTGATCGTACCAAAATAACTGCTCCCCCCCATCATCACGGCTGTGACGATGTTCAGCTGTCGCTCCTCATGGTAGACGCGAATATAGGGTTTGCCCAACTTGGCAGTGGTTTTCCAGTCGATCTTACGCACATCATCCCCATGGACATACTCTCGAAGCTCCGTAAACTCAAATCCCTCTCCTTGAAAAAGTGATGCGTTGTTGCCCAGCATATCCCCAAAGACTTGACGTTTGGTTTTGAGCAGTATTTTTTTGATGGGTAGTGACATATTAGGGGATATCAACAGCCGTAAGTACGCGATCAATGATCTGCTCAGAGGTCACCCCACTCGCCTCTGCCTCATAGCTTAGCACGATACGGTGTCGCAACACCTCTTTGGCAACCAACCCCACCTCGATGGGAGAGACATGGTTACGCCCTTTGAGGTAGGCAATGGCACGAGAGGCTTTGTAGAGATCAATGCTCGCCCGTGGACTTGCCCCAAAGGCGATATAGGGAGCGACGATCTCCATCCCATACTCTTCGGGATGACGCGTGGCAAAGATCAGCTCAATGATATACGCCTCCACCTCCTCGTCGATGTGTACCCTCATCGCCTCTTTTCGTATCCGTTCAAGATCCAAGAGGCTCGCCACCTGCGTAATGGTACCAAAACGGTTATTTGCCACCCGTCGTGCGATCTCCAACTCCTCGGCTTTGGTGTTGTAGCCCACCACAATCTTCATCAAGAAGCGATCCAGCTGTGCCTCGGGCAGGGCATAAGCACCCTCTTGCTCCACAGGGTTTTGAGTCGCCATCACCAAAAAGGGCAGATCAATCTTGAAACTCTCATCCCCGATGGTCACCTGACGCTCCTGCATCACTTCAAGCAGGGCAGACTGTACCTTGGCAGGCGCACGGTTGATCTCATCGGCAAGCAAGAGGTTGGTAAAGACGGGACCTTGTTTGATCTTGAAGCTGTTACTAGAGGGATCATAAATCTCCGTCCCAATAATATCACTAGGAAGCAGATCAGGCGTAAACTGCACCCGTTTGAAATCCAACCCCAACGAAGCTGCCAAGGCATTAACTGCGGTGGTCTTGGCAAGCCCAGGAACCCCCTCTAGGAGAATATGCCCACGGGTCAGCAGTCCAATCAACAAACCATCAATCAGCTTCTCTTGTCCGACAATGACCTTGGATATCTCGGCTTTGATATTTTCTACAATGGGATTCACACCATACTCCTCTAACAAACAATATAGTATTTTACTATGTTTCTCTCAATTAGAGATTACAAAATGGGGTTTATTTCAATTCCTATTGATAAATATTTTAGTATACTTATTTTCGTTAGAAAAAAGGGTGTTCATGATCAAAATAGCCGATATACCAATGTTTACCAATTTGGACAAAAAATTTCACAAAAAACTCTACGACAGTATTCATATTCGTCACTTTATCCAAAACAGCATTATCTTTTATGAGGGGGATTGTAGTGATTATCTTCATATTCTACTCGATGGACAAGTACGCCTCTACAAAACCTCTCCAAAGGATCAAATCGTTCAGATTCATCGGCTCTATGCCCCTGCTACCATCGGGGAGTATGCCACACTCGAACAGGTGGCATTTCCTGCGACCTGTGAGATGATATCCTCAAAAGGCACCATTGGACTCTTGCATTTTCGTGATCTCAGTGAGTATCTAAAGGATTTGGATTTTACCCTCGGACTGCTCAAATCGATGACCAACAAAGTAATGATGCTCTCCTCTCTCGTCCACAAAGAGACCATCCTCTCTTCTGAAGCCAAAGTGGCAGATCTCATTCTGAATGAAGGAGAGATTTTTAGTCGGGTCAAAAACAATGAAATTGCCTCCATTCTCAATATTACCCCCGAGACCCTCTCACGTATCCTCACCAAGATGAAAAAAGAGGGCATTATCGAGATCAGAAAACATCAAGTCCAAATACAAAACATTGAAGCACTGCATATTATTATGGAAAAAAATACCATCAAGGCATGTCGGGATTGTCTCTCTAAAAAAAGAGAGCTAATCGAAGTTGAGTGATTACTCTCCTGCAAAGGGTAACAACGCACTTGCCCACGTAAGTCCACCCCCAAAGGTATCAAGGAGCATCAACTCCCCTTTTTTGAGTCGTCCTGATTCATAAATATCATTGATTGCCATGGGAATGGACGCAGCAGAAGTGTTTCCATATTTTCCCACCGTTACCACCACTTGATCTTCCGTCATCTTGAGCGAATCACCTACAGCTTTGATAATACGGTAGTTAGCTTGGTGGGGAACAAAATGGGGAATATCTTTGGATTCAATACCATTTTTTGCCAAAATATCTTTGACATCTTTGGTGAGGGTTTTAACCGCCAACTTGAAGGTCTCATTGCCTTTCATCTGAACAAAATTAAGCCCTTGATCAATGACCTGCTGAGAGACAGGATTGACACACCCAGGTGCTGGGGTAACCAAAAAGTCAGCATAAGATCCATCCGCACTCGCATGGACATCAATCATCGCTTCACTCTGATCCTCTGTAGCAGAGATCACCGCAGCCCCTGCCCCATCCCCAAAGAGAATACAGGTCGTACGATCGGTATAGTCCACAATGGAGCTAAACTTCTCTGCACCGATAATAAGGACATGTCGTTTCATACCTGACTCAATAAAGGCTTTGGCAACGGAGAGGGCGTAAACAAAGCCACTGCACGCCGCAGAGATATCAAAAGCTTGAACATTTTTGATCCCCAATTTATCGGAGATAATACATGAAGTGGCAGGCATATTAAAGTAATCAGGGGTCACTGTCGCACAGACCACCAAATCAATATCACTGATCTCCAAACCTGCCCGCTCGATGGCAATTTTGGAAGCTTTGGTTGCCATGTCACTGGTGTACTCATCCTCTGCTGCAATGCGTCGCTCAGAGATACCTGTACGCTTTAAAATCCATTCGTCACTTGTGTCAACCATCTGTTCTAAATCTGCATTGCTCAATACTTTAGAGGGAACATAAGCCCCTATAGAATGAAATTTCGCGTACATTATCTACCTTATTTATTTTGTTCTGTTAGTAACTTCTCTATTGCAGAGTTCACCCCAGAGTCATGATATCTGATGGCTTGGAAAATTGCATTTTTAATTGCTTTGGCGTTACTTTTTCCGTGTGATATAATAGCACAACCATTCACTCCAAGTAAAGGGGCACCACCATATTCTGCATAATCTACCTTCTTTTTGAGCTTGCTAAAGACTTTTTTTCTCATTAACAATGCTCCAAACTTCGCAGGGATGGATTTGCGTATCTGATCTTTCATCAGGGTAAAGATGGTTTTGACCACCCCTTCACTCGCTTTGAGTACAATATTACCTGTGTATCCATCACACACCACCACGTCCACGGTACCGTTGAAGATATCACTCCCTTCAACATTGCCTTTGAATCCTGGCAAATCTTTGAGCAGACCAAAGGTCTCTTTGGTAAGGGAGTTTCCTTTGCTGTCCTCTTCTCCATTGGCAAGCAGTCCTACCGAGGGGGTACGAAGCTCTAGGAGCTTTTGGGCATAAACCTCTCCCATAATCGCAAACTCATAAAGGTTTTTGGCGGTACAATCGGTCACCGCACCCACATCAAGTAGTAGGGTTTTTCCCCCACGAGAGAGCGAGGGCATCAGGGTTGCCAACGCTGGCTTGGAGATATGAGGCAGTCGCCCAATACGCAAGGTTGCCAGTGCCATGGTCGCCCCACTGTGTCCTGCTGATACCACCGCATCTGCCTCTTGATTTTTGACCAAATCCACCGCTTTGTAGATCGAAGACTCTTTTCGCTTCAGGGCTTTGGTCGCTGATTCACTCATCGAGATCACATCAGAGGCTTCAATAATTTCAACTTGTTCAAGATAATATTGTGGGAGGTGTTGTAGTATCTGTTCTCGGTCACCTACAAGTATAGGCAAGAACGCTTTTTCATCCAAGGCTTGAGTTACGCCTTCTATAATAGGTTCGGGACCAAAGTCCCCACCCATTGCATCAATCGCAATTCTAATCATCAGAACTGCTTACTATGCTTTTGTTGTGTTGTACTCACCAGTTGTCATGTTCATGTGGTGAGGCATTCTCCATGTACCATCTGCATCTTTTACAGGTCTTGGTAGTGTCAATTTGTAGTGTGTTCTTCTCTTTGCTGATCTGGTCTTGCTGACGCGTCTCTTTGGTACTGCCATTGTTCATCCTTTACGATTAAATTTTAAAATTCTCTTTCGAATTCAGACTCATCACCTTCGCAGGCTTCACAGTTGTGATAGGAGTTCTGAATGGAAGCGATCTCACTACGAACAATAAAGTCCAAGTCGATCACCCCATCTATAAATTCGATTATATCTAAATCATCTTCAGTCTCTATAACTTGATCACTCAAAGTTAATCTCAGAGGGGTGTTCATGGTATGGGAGAACTCCTCTCCACATCGGTCGCACTGTAGTACGATTGATCCTTGAAGTTCACCATCCAATCGGACACGATGATAACCACTTTTTATCAAAGTTCCTTCGAGTTGAATATTATCAACATCCAACGCAAAAGGTTTTTCACTTTGACCAATTTTGTCAAAAACTATTTTCACAGTTTGACTACTTAAACAATCTCTCTTTGAGCAAAGAAAAAGTTAATCTCGATTGCTGCATTCTCAACCGAGTCAGAACCATGAACCGCATTGGCATCAATACTCTCAGCAAAATCTGCTCTGATCGTACCAGCTTCAGCCTCTTTGGGGTTGGTAGCCCCCATAAGCTCTCTATTTTTAGCCATGGCGTTTTCACCTTCAAGTACGGTAACCACGACAGGTCCAGAGATCATAAAATCAACAAGATCTCTAAAGAAAGGTCGCTCTGCATGAATTGCATAGAAAGCCTCCGCATCAGCTTGGCTGAGTTGAATCTTTTTGGTTGCGGCAATTCTAAGGTCTGCTGCTTCAAATCTTGCAAGAATTTGTCCTACAACATTTTTGGCTACAGCGTCTGGTTTGATGATTGATAATGTTTGTTCCACGTTTTTTGCTCCATTAAGCTTAGTAAGTTTTAAGTCTAAAAGTTACTACTAAAGTATTTTGAGATGGAATAATATCAGAAAGATTATGAAAGAAAGCTTTGACCCAAATCTTTTGGATATGGGTCAAAAAAGAGGAATTAGTCTTCGATTACAGGCTCGCCTTTTTCGCCTCTGTCTGCAGAAGCAGGCATACCGTCTACAACGTCATCCCAAACAATACACCCCTCAGTTGGACATGCTTCAGCACATGCTGGCACATCAAAGTGATCTACACACTCAACACATTTATCAGCGTATACATAGTAAATCTCTTCACCTGTTGGGTTATCATCCTCATCTACGATTGCTTCTACTGGACATTCGTCAATACAAGCCGCACAGTTAATACAAGTATCTGTAATTTTTACTGCCATTTTAATTTCTCCTATAAGTTAAATTACACCAAACTATATCAAAAGATCATTAAATAAGCCTTTAATTGTTAGATTTAACTCTTACTTTTTAATTCCAAGGTAGCGTTGTATCTCATCTACACGATCGCATCGCTCCCAAGAGAAGTTCTCCTCCTCCCGTCCAAAGTGTCCGTAGGCTGCAGTCTTCCTATATATCGGTCTTAGGAGATCCAATGTTTTGATAATCCCTGCGGGAGAGAGATCAAAAAGTTCGCGAACACATGCTTCTATTTTGAGTTCATCTATCCCTGATTCACCATGGGTATCAACCATTACAGATACAGGCTTTGTCACCCCTATAGCATAAGCGATCTGAATGGTAATACGATCACTAACCTTTGCGGCAACCAAGTTTTTGGCAATATAACGTGCCATATACGCCGCTGAACGATCTACTTTGGTAGGATCTTTACCTGAAAAAGCTCCTCCTCCATGGGGACAAGAGCCTCCATAAGTATCCACAATAATCTTTCGTCCCGTCAATCCCGCATCCCCTTGTGGTCCACCAATAACAAAACGTCCCGTAGGGTTAATATAGTATTTGGTCTCAGGGTGTAAGAGAGATTTATCAATCACCTCTTCAATCACCTCCATCATAATGGCTTGCTCTAAAATCTTAATCGCAATGTTTTCATCATGCTGTGCAGAGATCACCACGGTATCGACACAGATGGGTTTATCATCAACATACTTGACACTCACTTGGACTTTACCATCAGGGCGAAGAAAGGGAATGGTACCATTTTTTCTCACCTCTGCGAGTTTGGCGGTTAATTTATGTGCCAAAGAGATGGGCAGTGGCATCAATTCAGGAGTCTCCGAACAAGCATACCCAAACATCATCCCTTGATCTCCTGCCCCTATCTCTCCTGAACTTTGATCAACCCCTTGGTTGATATCACTGCTCTGCTCTCCAATCGCATTAAGCACCCCTGCACTTCGATAATCAAAACCAAAAGAGGCATCGGTATACCCAATCTCACGGATCACCTCTCGGGCGATATCCTGCATGGGGGCATAAATATTGGTTTTAAGTTCACCTGCAATAAAACAAGTACCTGTGGTCAACAGGGTCTCACAGGCTACTCTGGCATGGGGGTCCCTTTCTATAATATAATCCAAAATGGCATCTGATATCTGATCAGCCATCTTATCAGGATGTCCCTCGGTCACAGACTCACTGGTAAATATATACTCTTTTGACATCACTTATCCTACACATTAAAATGAGTGGCATCTTAACATAAATTCAATTCAAAGTGAGCCTATATCCCTCGTTAGCATGGGTTTTAATAAAGCGATGTTTGAGTTTTTCTCGAAGTCGCCGTACCAAACTACGCAGGGTATTGGGGGTAATAATCTTATCCGACCACAACACAAACTCAATGGTCGAATAAGAGACAATATGCTCTTTATATTCTAGCAACAATGCCAATAATGCACGCTCTTTTTTGGTAAGCTCCACCACGTTACCCTTTTCATAAAGTATTTTGCTTTTAGGATTGTACGAAAAGGTTTTATCCAAAATAATCTCCTCTCTTTTTTTCCCTTTGGCTTTGAGAATCGTAATCGCCACATAAAGTTCTTGACGATTAAAAGGCTTGGAGAGGTAGGCAAGAGGCAGTAGCTTGGCAGCACGATCAAGATTGCCATCATCACTGTTGGCACTCAAGAAAATAATCTCTATCAAGGGGTTTATCTTTTTGATCATCATGGCACTCTCAATACCATCCACTTCCCCCTCTAAATAGATATCCATTACAACCAAATCAATAGAATGGTCACCAATAGCATCCATCGCATCCTCACTGCTGGTGACCATCGCAACCACCTGACATTCCAAATGCTGAAGATAGTTTTTGATTTCCATGGCAACAATCATCTCATCTTCTACAATTAATACCTGCAATTGACTCATTCTGAAAACCTTATTATATAGATGGTTCCCTGCTCACTCTGTCGCTCTAAACTTCCTCGCAATTGTCCAATCACTAGGGTTTCAATTAAGATCAATCCCAATGAGGGAGCATCATAATTCTCACTGAATCCCTTGCCATTATCCTTTAAAATCAGAATAATCTCCTTACCCTCTTGATAGAGTTCAATTGTGATTTTCCCCTCTCCTTGAAAAGCATGTTTAAACGCATTGCTCACCAATTCATTAACAATCAATCCAATATAAACAGCTTTTTTAAAAGGAAGCCAAATGACAATGCGTTTATCTATCTCTATGAGATGATCACTGTCATAGAGTGCTGCCAAATCTTCCAATAAAGAGGAGAGATAGCGATCCATATCTACCCAACGTAAACTATTTTTGGTAATCAAATTCATATAGCTCTTCGCAATGGCATTGATCCGCATCTCTAGTTGAAACATCACCTCTTTTAAATGGGGGTCATGAATGGTATCATTTTGAAGTCGAATCATGGAGAGAATAATCTGCAAATTATTTTTAACCCGATGATGTATCTCTTTCATCAGTAGCTCTTTCTCTTGCAGTGCATGATTTAAAGCTTTGGTCTTTTTAATCACCTCGGAGTGAATAATCTTTTCTCGATTCTTTGCCTCCTCTAGCCGTAATTGATCTACCGTGGCTTTTGCTTTTTGTAAGATAAGATAACGATCAGCAAATGCCAAAGAGAGAACCAAGGCTTCAATGGCTGTGGTCAAAATCAAAAGATTTCGAAAATGAAGCATCACCGAAGCAATCCCAAGGGCATCAATAATCATCAAAAGGTAAGAAAAAAACACCAACGTAAATCCCACAATAAAAAGCCGTGCTTCTTTTTTTCCATTCCGATAGACAATAATACCTGCCACAAGATTATAAAGAATAAAAATAGCACCCGTTAGAATCATAGAATAAAGACTAAACTCCGCCCTTGGATCTAAAAAAATGGCTTCTATTAATGAAAAAAAAATCATCAAAAGATAAATGCGATGCAATCGTTTTGAGGTTTTTGTCTCCAAAAAACTCATGGCAAAAAGGGCTGAGGTTACAATTAAAAAACTAATTTTTATAATGGTGATCTTCGCATCCATCATACTAAGCCAAGAGGGCATATAGAGTTGCATCAATCCCAAATAGGTGACCTGCTGATAGAGTACTGCTAGAAGATAAAGTGCATAAAAAAGATAACTGCGATCCCCAATATAAAAAGAGAGAATAAACGCATAGAGCATCAATGCCACAATAATTCCCAATAAAAACATATTAATGAGTTGTGTTTTTTTGTCCTGATGCAAAAAAAAGTCCATCTCTTCTAAGAAAACCGAAAAGTCCAATGGCGTATAGATCGTTTGTACCCGTAAATAATACTCCTTAGTACTGTTGGCAACTAAGTGAAGAGGAAAATAGTAGGAAAGTGTCTCTCGTGATATAGGAGAATCCACCAACATCCCCATCTCTACGCTTTGATTCTCCTCAATCAAAGAGATATGCTCCAAAAGGGGAGAGCTAAGATGTAAGGCATAAGTCAACGCATGATCACGGCTATTTTTGATCTGACAATGCAACCAAATCTCTTGATGGTGAAGTCCCAAATTGAGATGTGAACGATGAAGAGGAACAAAACCATCTTCTGGACTTAACATATCACAATACTCTAAAATAGAAACTTTGGAAGAAGAGATCTCAACGGGATGAAGTGCAGGAAGCATGCTTATCCATAAAACAACAAGTAATAAACTTTTCAATACCAATTCCTAAAATGAGCTATCCCTTTATACCATATGTTTTTAGAAATTTTAGCACAGTTTTGGCACATAATTTTTGTATAATATATTAAAACAGTAAAGAACTTTAAGAATTTCTAAACTTTAAAATAAAAGGATTTTTTATGCAAAAAATAATATTCAGCACCATAGTACTTCTCTTTATGGCATGTGGAGGAGGTGGTAGTGACCATACTGATACCAACCAAACCGTCCAAGAGCATAATAACAGTAGCTCCTCTGAGGAGATTGTTACCCTAGAGGATAACTCCAATGTCACACCTCTCTATAACTACAGCAGTGATGGTACGCTCATACGGACACTGGACAATAGCCAAGTCAATCAGTATGAAGAGATTGAGATTCTTTTGGAAAAACTCAAAAATGATCAAAAGCATACAGAGTTTGATGCTAAAATAGACCAATTTGTAAATAATATTTTAACTTTTAACCGTCCTGTGGATGCCATCCCCTCTTATGCCCCACGGGGAGCAAACAAAAGTCTTTTGGTAGAGGTTAACAATGGTCAAATTGATTACTCTTCCTATCAACTCAAAGGCGATGTCAATGGAGACTATCATGTCGATTTTGAAGACATAAAAGCACTCAAAACTGCTCTTTTTGAAGGGAGCAGTGATCTTCAATATGACAGCAATGGTGATGGACGAATAGATATCAAAGATATCGTCTATACCACTGCCCACCTCAACAGTGAAATTGCTTATTTTGATTTTTATGATACGCAAAAACATCGTCTGGATATCCCCCAACGTACCATTAATGACCCCAAAACAGTAACTTACAGTGGTAGTGCATCCACCATACTGGTAGTTGCCAAAGATGAGAATGGTGCTAGCGGGTATATTAATGGTGAACTAAGTGACTCCTCTTTGGAATGGTATCACCAAAGCGGTTGGCAGATTGAAGAGATATCTGAAACAAATACCTCTAAATCTACGATCATGAAAAAGAGTGCCAACGAGATCATTATAGGTACCTCTCGGGAAGTGGTCAATATTGAACCTGACCCCTACCTTCTTGGTTGGAAATTCTCTATCAAATACACTACAACAGGAGGGTTAGAGGCTTTTGAATCAGAGCAATATGGTATTGAATCATGGCGATGGTTTTTTGAAGGAGAGATTGAACCAAAAATCAAAAGCCATTTCATGAAAACTAAAATGGAACAACCTATCATAAAATATTTTAATAATATGCAATATATCTACCAAATTGGATCAAGAATGGGTAAAACCAATGAAGTGAAAGCCAAAGATTTTATCTTTAAATACAATTATACATTGGATGGCAAACGGGTAACACTCAAACGTATCGTTGAAGCTTGTTCCGTTCTTTTTGAGTCCCAAGCAGACAAAACATTTAAAGCAATTATTAATACCTCTGAGACCATCAAAGGTAAAGCCACCCTCAAAAGGGTAGGACCTACCCCAAAAGAAGAAGAATTTGAAGGAGAGGTTAATGATAATGAAATAGAAGTTAAAAATGTACCCTTTGGTGCGTATGATGTAGAGATCAAGACCCAGTGTGGCTGCAAAATTGAGCTAGAGAAAGCAAAGGTTTTTGAAGATGAAAGTGGAATTTTTAATCTCTCTTTGGATAGCAATAAGCTAAAAGCTCAAAAACTAACCCTCATTGTCACGGATAATCACAATCAACCGCTCGAAAACAAAGAGGTAGAACTCGATCCCAAAGATTGTTTGGATCAAGGTAGAGGAAGTAACAGTTTTTTCTCCTCCCAAACAGGAACAACCGACAATGTTGGACAAGTTGATTTTGAAGATATCCTCATTGGAGAGTATCGTGTGTTGGTCGATGGAAAATATATTCAAGACATACACTTCTGTGAAAATGATGTTCAAGAGGTTACAATCGATCCCCTTTGGCGACTTAAAGTGGAAATGAATAGCGAATGCCTTGAAGGTACAGCTACGGTCAAAAAGTTCTCATTGGATTGTCAAGATGGACTAGGAACCGATCCATTAGGTACCATCTGTGCCTATGTTGAAGATGGCATAGATACAAGAACCAATAGTACCGATGTCTCTTTCTCCTATACAGGGGATTTAACTTTTAATCATAATGGTAACAGCTTGGAATTTTATAATACAGGAATTACCGTTTCAGGAGACCTAAATGACTACTGTGATCAAGGGGCTGTAGCAGGAGAGTATATGAGCAGTGGCAGTATTGCCACGGTAATGCCAAACAGTAACCAACAAGGATCAGAAATCTGCAACGGTAACCTTCCTACTCAAGCACTCCAAGCCATTGAGAATAATGAAAAATATAGCTGGAATAATACCAACCATGGATTAAGTTGTAATTTTACCCTTGAACCTTGTCAAAATGAAGCGTGTGGAGCTTACTAAATAAAATCTCTTCCTACTTTGGCTCAATTTGTTGAGCCAACTGCTCGGGGAGTAGTCCCAAACTCTCCTCGACCAATTTGGTATTACCATGGGTGATAAACTGATCCTCATACTCAAAGCTCACCAATTCAATATCCCGTATATCCGCTTCACAGAGCATCTCAAGCAAGGCTGATCCTACCCCTCCTATCTTGACACTGTCACTAAAGACAAACCATTTTTTATGGGTTTTTGCTAAAGTCAAGAGTCGCTCTTCATCCAAAGGTTTGACAAACCGTAGATCCAAAATGGTAGGGGTAGCATCCATCAGCTTGGCGGTGGCTTCAGCTCGACCCACTCCGTTACCATAACCTATAAACAAAATTTCACTGCCCTCTTGAATGGTATGAGATTTACCCAATTCAAAGGCACTGCTTTGGGCTTGTGTTGATCCAAAGGCTCCCCGTGGATATCTAAAGGCACAGGGCGTAGGGAAATCTTTGGCAAATCGCATCGCTTTGACCATGGTTTCATCGGATGAAGGAGCAAAGATGGTCATATTGGGAATGGCTCTTAGAAATGAGATATCAAAAACCCCCTGATGGGTCTCCCCATCCTCTCCAACCAAGCCAGCACGGTCAATCGCAAACGCCACACCCAGATTCATCAAACAGATATCATGAATCACCTGATCATATCCCCGTTGTAAAAAGGTAGAGTACAAGGCACAAAAGGGCTTAAACCCCTCTTTTGCCAAAGGTCCCATGGAGGTAACTGCATGCTGTTCTGCAATCGCCACATCCCAAAATCGCTCGGGGTATTTTGCCATCACGGCACTCATCCCTGTCCCACTGGGCATGGCTGCGGTAACCCCAACTACCTTTTCATCCTCCTCTGCCAAGGCAAGTAGGGTCTCTGAGAAGATTGCGGTCGAGGCTTTGGGTGCTGTTTTTTTGCGGGATTCCCCTGTGGCAAGATCAAATGCTCCTACCCCATGCCAATGCTCTTTTCCTACCCCTTCTGCCACTTCATAGCCTTTGCCTTTGGTGGTTTGTACATGAATCAAAACAGGACGCTGCATCTCTTTGGCAATCTTAAGCGTGTCAATAATGGATGCAATATTATGCCCATCAATGGGACCAATGTACTCCAACCCCAACTCTTCAAACAAAATTCCTGGCGTAATCAGATGAAAGGACTCCTCAAAACGTTTTGCCAAGTAGGTTGCCCCCTCAGGGAGCGACTCTAAGACCTCTTTGGTTTTGTTTTTGAACTTCTGATAGAAAGGGGATGCCATGGTCTGAGAGAGAATACGACTCAATGCCCCAATAGGAGAAGCGATGCTCATCTCGTTGTCATTGAGAATGATAATGGCAGGATATTTACGGTCTCCTAGCTCATTCATCGCCTCATAGACCATCCCTGCACTCATGCTCCCATCACCAATCATCGCAATGGGAATACGCCTCTCTTGCTCCCCTCTTAAGGCGATGGCTTTGGCTGCCCCTGTTGCCAAAGAGATCGAGGTAGAGCTGTGTCCTGCCATATAGTAATCACTCTCTGACTCTTTCGGCTTAGTATAGCCACTTAATCCCCCAAACTGTCGCAAAGTCTCAAACTGATCCCACCGATCGGTCACCAATTTATGGGCATAAGATTGATGGGAGACATCAAAAATAAAGGGATTCTCTTGGGCATCAAAGACCGCGTGCATCGCCACGATAATATCCGTTGCCCCCAAAGTAGAGCTGAGGTGTCCCCCATTTTGGCTCACGGTCTCTAGGATCTTTTGGCGTACCTGATGGGCAATGGATTCTAGCTCCTCAACAGTTTTGGTTTTTAGATCTCCAAACTTATTCACGTGGTCACCTTTTTGAACATTTCAAAGAAACGATCATTTTGCTCGGATGTCCCAATGGTAATACGCACCGCATTCATCCCATAGGAGGCAAGGTTTCGAATAATCACCCCCTCTTTGAAGAGGGCATCTGCGATGATGGTGGAGTTCATCTCCTCAGGAAACAGATAAGTAATAAAGTTGGTATAACTCTCAATATAGGCAAACCCCTGCTCTTTGGCAAATGCCTCATAACGACCAATCTCTTGGGTATGCAACGCAATCGAGTCTGCCACAAAGGCTTCATCGCTGCTTGCCTCAATCGCTGCCACCAAAGAGAGTGTACTGATATTAAAAGGGGGTCGCATCTTGTAAAGCTCTTTGATCATGGCAGCATTGCCAATCCCATACCCCACACGCATGCCTCCTAGACCATAGGCTTTGGAGAAAGTTCCCAAATAGATGACATTCTCAAAGTCCATAATATCTTTGGGTTCGATACGGTACTGCTCATCCTTGGCAGCAGCATACTCCATGTAGGCACCATCCACCACTACCATGGTCTCCTCATCCACTGCCTTGATGATTTTGAGGACATCCTCTTTGCTGGTGGCATCTCCTGTGGGATTGTTGGGGGTACAGAGATAGATGATTTTGGGTTTATGGATATGATACGCATCAATAAACTCCTCCACCTTGTGCTGGTAACTGGGTGTTCGTATGATCTTAGCCCCCATCTGCTTGGCATAGATCTCATACATCGCAAAGGTTACCTGAGACATCAATACGCTCTCCTCGGGAGAGAGCAAAGCACGGGAGACAAACTCCAACACCTGATCTGAACCTGCCCCGATAATAATATTCTCATCAAGAACATCAAATCGCTGAGCCAACGCTGCTTTGAGTTCATAGAAACTGTCATCAGGATAGAGCGATGCCTTGTGAGCATTGTTGGCAATTGCCTTTGCAACCTTGGGACTACACCCTTTGGGGTTCTCATTGGAAGCGAGCTTCACCACCGCTTCGGGGGCGATCCCAAACTCTCTTACCACCAACTCAATGGGTTTACCTGCTTCATAAATACTAATATCTTTAAGTGTTTCATTGTACTTCATAACTTCCCTTTACCTCCCTATTTATATATCATCACTCTCTTTAACATACGAACCCAACACCTTAATCGCCTCTTTATGTCGTTCAATAATTGCTTTGACCTCGGGATCATCTTTGTGTCCATGAAACTCAATGAAAAAGATCGACTTCCCTTTGACAATATGTGACTTAATTTTGGTAAGATTGATTTTTGATTTCTCAAAGTCATTCAAAAACTCTACCAATGACCCTGGTCGATTGGATAAGCGTACCAACATGGAGGTCTTATCTGAGGCGGAGGGAAGATTGTCAAAATTACTGATAATAAAAAATCGTGTTTTATTATTATCATAATCTTCTATATTTTTAAAGAGAATGGGCAGATTATACATCTTGGCTGCCACATCGGCACAAATCGCTGCACTTTGAGGGTCTTCCATCGCCAATTTGGCTGCTTTGGCAGTAGACTCAATCGGGATCTGCTCCACCTCATCCAAACCACAATCTTGCAAAAAGTTCTGACACTGACCAAAAGCGATATCTTTGGAGTAGATACGCTTAATCTCCTTAATGTCATTACAGGTCGTGGCTAGGGTATGATGCACATCAATATAGACCTCAGCAATAATCTTCAAATCATAATTGCTCAGGTTATTGATCGTATCACTCACAATCCCATTGGAGCTGTTCTCAATGGGGATCACCCCAAATTTGGCATTGCCTTTGCTCACCTCACGAAAAACCCCTTTGATGGAACCAATGGGCATGTAGGCACTCATCGCCCCAAACTTGCTCTCAGCTGCTTGATGGGTGAAGCTCGCTTCTGGCCCAAGGTAGGCGATACGTTCAGGAAGCTCCATGTTACGTGCCACCGCAAACATCTCCAAAAAGAGGGCTTCAATCGCCTCATCGGTGAGTTTCCCATCATTTTGGGCTTTGAGACGATTCAAAATCGACTGCTCTCGCTCAGGACGATAGATCGGTGCGCCTGTGGTGTTTTTGAGCGTTCCTACTTGATGAACATACTCCATTCGTTCATTATAGAGCTTTAAGAGTGTATCATCTATCCTATCAATCTGAACGCGTAATTCATCAAGTGTCATTTTGCTTCCTTTTTTACAATTCTATTATGGCTACAGCCAACTGCTGTCGCAACCCTCTTCTAGGCGTATTTGATCCTCAAAACATTCTCGCTCTCGGATGAGATAATCTTTGCCATCCATGATTGCCACCTCAGCAGCCCTACCCCTTGTGTTGTAGTTACTCGACATGGTAAAGCCATACGCTCCTGCACTGTGAACCACCAAAATATCATTGTGTTCCAGTGGAGGAAGGGGGACATCTTTGCCCAAAAAGTCTCCACTCTCACACACAGGTCCTACCACATCAGCAGGGCTTGGCTCACCCTCTTTTTGTACCGCTTCGATTTTGTGATAGGCATTGTAGAGACTGGGTCGCAACAGATCATTCATCGCCCCATCCACAATCACAAAACGTTTCTCACCATTCTGTTTTTCATACAGTACTCGGGTTAAGAAAATCCCAGAGTTTGCCATCATGTATCGACCAGGTTCATTGATAATGGTCAGATCCAACCCTTTGAGGGCTTTGGTAATCACCGCTGCATACTCATGGGTTTTGATGGTGATTTCATCATCATAGACCACCCCCAGACCTCCTCCCACATCAAAGAACTTAATCTCAATATCAATCGCAGCCAAAGAGCGTACCAAATCTGCCACAATCTGAGCTGCCTCAGCAATGGGAGCAAGCTCGGTGAGTTGGGAACCGATATGAAAATGTACCCCGATGGGATTGAGATGTGGGGATTTCTTGGCATAGATATACATCCGTTTTGCCATATCCAAACTCACCCCAAATTTGTTTTCATGTAGACCCGTGGAGATATAAGGATGGGTTTTGGGATCAACGTTGGGATTGACACGAATCGAGATACGTGCCTCTACATCCAACTCCTTGGCAATCATCTCCACCCGCTTCATCTCCGCTTCACTCTCTAGGTTAATCAGCAAAATATCTTCTTGCAACGCTTCGCGTATCTCATCATCTTTTTTACCCACACCAGAGAAGATAATTTTGTACTTATTAATCCCTGACTTTAATGCCCGACGAACCTCACCGATACTCACACAATCTGCCCCTGCACCCAGCTTTGCCAAATGACGTATCACCGTTAAATTGGAGTTGGACTTTACCGCATAGGCAACCAAAGATTTTTTACCAGCAAAAGCATCTTTTAGCTCTTCATAACGACGCTGTATGTTATTAAAATCATACACATATAAGGGGGTATTGTACTTCTCTACCAATGTTTTTATGTCAACACTCATTTGGTTCTATCCTAATCATAATTATTGAGAGCGATTTTATCTAAAATTTGGTTATAGATTCACTATATTCTGTTTTTTGATGCTTGCAATGTGTGAATGGCATAGATCCAAAGAAGGGCAATGGGCAGTGGGGTTGCCAACTCAGGAGCCAAAACATCATTGGCACCCATCTGTTGCAGGGCAAAGAGTACCCCCCACACAAAAAGGGTTCCTCCCAGTGCTTTGACCGTGGTCATCCCCACATTCATATAGCGTGCATGAAAAGGAAAACGAAACAGCAAAATCATCAGCAAGGCGATGGAGAAGAGGGGCATAATTGCCTTGGCATAAATATCCGCACGAATCTTAAAGGTACCCACCCCCTGCGAACTAAGCAGACGATACGCCATAAAACTCTCATATAAAGTAAGATGTTTATCCTCATAAATAGAGTTTAAAATCTCTGGTCGATACCCCTTGAGGGTACTGAGCTGATCCAAATGTTCTATCTTTAATTTGGGGCTTCCCTGCTCCCATACCTTAACTTTGCGTATCACATCCTTTGCCAACCACTCATTACCAGTAAAATGAGCCTCTTTGGCATGTTGTACCTCATAGACTTTACCCTCTTTGAGTCTAAAAAGGGTTAAGTTTTCCATGCGATGCTCATAGGGAATCAACAACTCCACATAGACAAAGCTGTTGTTATATTTAAAAAACATATCTTCGGTTTTTTGGGAACCATAGGTGTTCTCTTTGAGCATATATGCCGTCTCATTGGCGGTGGCAAATGAGGTAAAGTTAAGTCCTGTAAAAAGTAAATAGACCACCAAAGACAAGGCAAAAAAAGGTTTAAACAACTCAACCCGAGAGACCCCCAAGGCATACAATGCCCCAATGGTGTTTTTTTTGATAAAAGCGATTTTTGTCCATATTCCCCCAAAGATAATCGCCAAAGGATAGAGCAATCCCAACGCCTCTTGCCATTTACTAAACACATAGAGAACTTTGATATTGAAAGAGGGCAGAGAGGAGGCATTCATCAAAAAATCAAGTCCTGCAAAGAGACCTGAGAGGGCAATAAGAATAATAAGCATATTTTTCATATAATGAAAAAGAATATACCTAAAGAGCATGACTACCCCTCAAAGGATTTAAGAGAGTAGCGTGATTTTACTTCATCCAAACTTTTAGTAGAAAGTTGCTCTATGGCTGCTACCGTATGGTCAATCCACCCATCAAGTATCCCTTGCTCCTCTGCTGAAAAATCATGCAACACATAATCAGCAACTTGAGATTTATGAACAGGTTTTCCCACACCCATACGAACACGGGTATACTCTTTGCCAATCATACTGTCAATGGATCGCAATCCATTGTGTCCCCCATGTCCACCTCCATTTTTGAAACGCAAAGCAGAAAAGGGCAGATCAATATCATCATGCACCACAATAATATCATCCAATTCTATTTTGTAAAAATTTTTAACCGCTTGGAGGCTTTTGCCTGAAAGATTCATAAAAGTAGTGGGTTTAAGAAAAAGGGTTTGATTGGCTTTGTAGAGTTCCCCAAAAAAGGAGTTTTTGGAGATATCTCTGGCTCCAGCGTTAGAGACAAGTTTGTCAATAACCCTAAAACCGATATTGTGTCGTGTACCTTCGTACTGAATTCCAGGATTACCCAGACCGACAATAAGTT
>Ga0256828_1000942_pt1 | contig 18857 bp, 19 predicted proteins | sample CV88metaG_FD_185993 | JGI IMG/M metagenome (GOLD analysis project Ga0256828, IMG submission 185993) | Hydrothermal vent microbial communities from East Pacific Rise, Pacific Ocean - CV88 | ecosystem: Environmental > Aquatic > Marine > Hydrothermal vents | place: Pacific Ocean: East Pacific Rise...
CATACCTGAAGCACTCAATATAAAAGCATTGACAGGAATAATGTATAACATAGCCATAAAAGTTGTTGAACCTGCTATAAACTCTGTTTTTACATCTGTCTCATTTTCTTTTAATTTAAAGAGTTGCATCATCTAAATCTCCCTCACTTTTACACGGTGAAATAAAATGAAAACTTCTTCCATCAAAAAGCCCTTTGTCACTTAACTTAATCTCAGGAATTACTAAAAGTGCCATAAAAGAGAGAGTCATAAATGGGGCACTCAATTTTGAACCAAGTGTCTCTTTCACAAATCTGTCTATATCTTCATACTTTTGTGCCACACTAAAGCCATCTTCACTACTCATAATTCCACCAACATTTAGAGGAAGCAGATGGGACTCTTTCTCACTAACACCACTCACTCCACCTTTGGCATTTATAACAAGATTGGCAGCTTTTGCCATAGCCTCATCTGAACACCCAACAACTATGATATTGTGAGAATCATGAGCTACACTTGAAGCAATTGCACCCTCTTTAAGTGTAAAACCTTTTACATGAGCTATCCCTTTTATGGGAGTGTCTTCATAGCGATTAATAACTGCAATTTTAAGAACATCCTCTTTTTCATTATGTAAAACTTTCTCGTATGTCATTAGTTCATGGTCAACAACCTGAATCACTTCCATATTTTCACATTGAGGCATGAAAAAATCTTTTGCCTCTTTTGGTCTTGCTACAAACTTATTGATGGCGTTTACATCTTGTGAAGTTAAAAGTGTTTTTCCACCTTTAGCGACACAAACGCCATCTATGAAAGTTTCTAAAACATGAAACTCTTGTAAATCTTCAACCACAATAAAATCAGCACTATCACCTACTCTAAGAGTTCCCACATCTAAACTATAATGCTCAATAGGGTTCAAACAAGCTATCTCTAAAACATCAAAGATATCGTGCCCCAACGCTATAGCTCGAACAACCAAGTCATTTATATGTCCACGATACAAATCATTTGGATGTCTATCATCACTACAAAACATCATATCTTTATGGTACTTATCAATAAGAGGATGCAGTGCATCAAAATTCTTTGCAGCAGAACCCTCGCGTATAAGAATTTTCATCCCCTTTTGGAGTTTTTCCAAACCCTCTTCATAAGAAAATGCCTCATGGTCTGTTGATATGCCTGCATCTATATAACGAGTTAAATCTTCCCCTCTTAATGCAGGTGCATGTCCATCAATGGGTTTGTTAAACTCTTTTGCTATGGCTATTTTAGAGAGCATATCTTCATCTCCCATCAACACACCCGGGAAATTCATCACTTCACTTAAATATTTTATTTGAGGGTTTTGAAGAAGTTGCTGTATATCTTCTACATCAAAAGTACTTCCACTTGTCTCAAAAGGGGTTGCAGGTACACAAGGGGAAGCTCCAAATGTAAACTTAAATGGCGTTTGAGAAGCATTTTTAAGCATAAACTCTACACCTTGTAAACCTAAAACATTTGCTATCTCGTGAGGGTCGCTCACAGTTGCCACAGTTCCATGTACAACAGCTAAACGAGCAAATTCGCTAGGAACTAACATAGAACTTTCTATATGAATATGAGCATCTATAAAACCTGGAAGAATGTAAGTTAAGCACTCTTCATCTGTAGGAGTAATAGAAAAGATTTTTCCATCTCTAATCTCTATAATACTAGGCACAACTTCATGTTCTCGTATCTTTAACAAATTTACTTTCATTTTCATACTCTTGCCTTTAAACGCTATAATAAAAATTATATCACAAATGAGTAGAATATGAATAGATGGATGAAAATAGCTTACGACGAAGCAACTAAGGGGATGTTAGCAAATGAAGGTGGCCCTTTTGGTGCAATAATACTCAAAGATGGTGAGATTCTAGCACAAGCTCATAATAGTGTACTCCTTAGCAATGATCCAACAGCTCATGCTGAAATAAATGCCATAAGAAAAGCTAGTCAAAAACTAGATACATTTAATCTTAGTGCCTGTACAATCTACACAACATGTATGCCTTGTCCTATGTGTCTTGGTGCCATTATGTGGGCAAGGATAAGTAATGTTTACTATGGGGCTACTGAAGATGATGCAAAAAAAGGTGGCTTTGACGATTTAAAATTTTATGAGATACTTCAAGGGAAAAAAGAAGGTTTAAACCTCATCCAAATAGATCAAAAAGAGAATGCCTCTCTCTTTGATCTATGGAACAGGAAGAAAGATCGTATTCCTTATTAATGTCTCTGTTTTCCAACAAAGAAACCACCTGCCATACCAAGTGGAACAACAGTCGTATAAAATAAAAATCTATCACTAATTTCAGATGCAAAACTTATCACAAGAGCAAGTCCTAAAACTAATGAAGTGTATCCAAATGAACCACTTCCTGCAAAAACTAATGCTAAAAGTGGGAACACAACACCTGCAACTATAAGAGTTACATAACGGAGTTTTTTAATATTTTCAAAATTTTCATTGAGTAAACGTTTTGTACGTTGAAGTTGGTACTCATTTTCTTTTATGGTATCAAGTGAGCGAATATCTTCATAAGTAAAGAAGAGTTGTGCTAGTGCCCCAAGCATACCAAACGCAATGAGAGGAACAACTACATCACTCAAACTTAAGAGTGAACTTAAAAATGCCAATAGAAAAATACCAACATAAGCCACACCAAAAAATTTCAAATTTGTAGTAGGTCTATTCCATGATGGACGAGCCCGTATACGATAGATCATTGCTTGTGCATAAATTCCAAAGATTCCAACTCCAAGAGTGAGAGCTTCAATGCCTAAACGAACAAGAGTATTTACCTCAAAAAAGTAGATTGCGACAACACCACTCATCAGCCCAGTAAAAAGTCCTAGAGCTGCAGCCTCACGAGAAAGCCATGAAGTTTTGATATTTTTCATTGCTGTCATCGCTAAAAAAGGGCGACCAAGATGCAGTGCGGAGAGTGGTAAACCAATAGCTGCTGGAAGTACAACTAAAAGAGCCATAATCCAGTTTGTTGCTTCAAAACCAAAAAGACTCATCACATCACCTAAAAAGAGTGCTAAAAATCCACCTAAAGAGATTTGAGTTAGAACTGTCATAAAAACAAGTGGCAACTCTTTATGTGCAGGCTTGAGTATGTGTTCATCCATCTCTTTCATATTGTCTGGAAGATTATCTGGAAGTGTATAACGAGTTGTGGAGTTTGTGATGCGAGCATCTGGAAGAAAAGGCATATTTCCTTGTTCATCCATTTGAGATGCTTTCCACTCCTCTATATTTACAGCTTCTATCTCAATAGCACCTGCTGGACAAGCTTGTACACAAGCTGGAGATTGTCCAACATCAAGACGCTCATGACACATATGGCATTTTGTAACGATATTACGCTCTTCATGAAACACTGGAACGCCATAAGGACAGTTCCAAGTACAGTATTGACACCCTATACAGACATCATCATCATGGACAACAATTCCTGTCTCGTCTATCTTGATATAAGAGTTGGTAGGACACCCTTTTAAACACTCAGGATCTATACAATGGTTACAACTCATAGAGTTTAAAAGCTGGGTAAAAGCTGGGAACTCTCCCCCTTCCATCTCACCAACACGACGCCACTTAATATCAGCAGGGTTATTGTTTTGCTCATTACAAGCCACTTCACAACAGCGACAACCAACACAAGCAACAGCATCAAAGTGAAAGCGATACTGCTCCCCCTCTTTTAGTTTTGGTATATCGATAGAGTAAGAGCCACACTGCATCCCTGTATCGGATTTGTGGTCTATAAAACTCTCTAGTGGCGTTTGCATAATCTTTTCCTAAAATGAAATAATAAGCCTATTATATAGAAAAACAACACTTTTTTATACTTAACTATGTATAATCTTTAATCATTTTAAATTGTATTAACTCTCCATATCCTCGCCATCCATTGTCTTAGCAATAAGTACAATACCAACAAGAAAAATAATAATTATAAATATATAAAGGTACTCCATTAAAATTTCCCTCGCTCTTTCATTATTGTATAAAATGTTTGTATATCTTCATATGAGTCAAAAGCATCACGTTTAAAATAAAGGGTATTTCCTTTGAGTTGAACAAGTGCACCATCTTCAAGTTGTATTACACGATAAATATTTTCCCAATCTATAAGTGTTGTTCCATTATGGAGACCATCTTCTTTAAGAATAAAAGAGCTTTGGTATTCATCTATATCTTGTTTGGCATAAAATTTTTCTAACATCATTTTTCTTAGATACCAACGTCCATAATACCAATAAACAACCAAAAATGTACTCAGGTATAATAAACCATACGAATCATGTTTCAATGCCCCAACAATAGCAAACTGTACAAGAGCAACAAAGAACCAACCAATATATCGCTTTGATGAATGACGCATATCATATTCATAAAACTTTTTACTTGCCTCAATAGCTAGCTCTTTCGTCCATCTAAAATCAATTTTTATCTCTTTAAACATGCTCTTCACACTCTGCAATGATTAAATCAGATTTTTTTATTACACCCTTTTTTTCTAGTTTTTCAATCTCTTTTAAAGTATTTTCATAGAGTTCTTCATATACAGCATTATTTCTTGCATATTTTTTCTTCTCTTTTTGAGCATAAAGCCAAGCGATAAGAACTGATGTTGCAAAGAGTCCATATATCCACCACTGCCACTCCTTAAGATCCAATAATACAATAAAATATTGCACAGAAAAAAGCACAAAAAATTCTAAGGAAAAAATAATAACAAGGGTTGAACTTTGTTCAAAGTCTAAAGTATATTTTTCTATCTCTCTTAAATGTGCAAGATTTTTGTTAATTTTTTTTACATCTTCCTTATAATCATCAGCAATTTTTTCTAATTCTATATCTCTTAGATGTATGTTACTAAGGTTGTATTCAACATTGAGCTGTTTATAATCCTCTAAAATTTGAGGATTTTCTTTTATGATCTCTATGATTTCATCTTCACTCACTCTTGTCTTTCCTGCAATCTTTAAAACATCTTGCAAAATTAAATCATACAAACCAACTGTTTTTATCTCTAATGCTACTCTCTCTAAGTGTATCAAATATCTTTCCTATTATAGTTTTCAATAGAGGGACTACCCCTCTATTAATTATTTGTGATTTTGAGCAATCTCTTCTGGTTCAATTCCATATGAAGCTGTAGGATCTTGTGCTGGTAGAAAGATACCAATCAAACCTTTAATACCTACAGACATAACAATATTGAGCAAGAACACCACCCATGCTACTAATATCATTGTACCTGATATAGCTGCAAGTATCATAAGGGTATTAAACTCTCCATCAACATAGAGGTGACGACGGAGCATACCATCAAGTCCTGCCATACCACCAAATGCACCCATACCAATACCACCTATTAGATATAACCAAAAGTGAATATTTGACATTTTTGATGAGTACATTTTCGTACCGTTTGTTACAATAGGCCATAAAACATAAAGAGCACTATAGAGAGTCATATAAAGACCTACAATAAGTGCAATATGAACATGAGCCATAATAATCCACTGAGTATTATGTAGAACACGATTCATACCCATATCTGCTTGAATAATTGCAGCAGGAATAGCCAAACCAAAACCAACTAAACCACCAAGAAGGTATTTTAGTTCCATCGTCATTTTAAGTGGACGTGCTTTCCAGAGTGTAACAAGTGTAATGAAAAGAGCAAGACCTTGTGTTAAAAGCTCAAATGCCGTTACCATCTCACCAGAGATAAGTTTCATCATTTCAGGTTGTCCTTGATCAGCGAGAAGGTGATGAGACCATACCATCCAGGATACAAGAAGTTCAAGCATTAATGCAGCACGAGCCACATTTTCCATAAATAGTTTTTGTCCAGTGATGAGAGTAGCAAGTAAATACCATGAACCTGCAACATAAATAAGTACAAGACCATCAGCTACTAAGTCAAGGCCCCACCAAAAGAAGTTTTTATAAAGAAGTGCATCAACTGCACCAACATCCCAGTTTGCTCCACTCATATCAGCAAGTAAAAAGACAAGAACCAAGATACCTGCACCTAAGATCACAATTGCATCAAGGAAGGTATCTACTGTACCACGAAATATTGCTACAACAGGAAGTGCAAGTGCTGGTTCTTTTGTATATGGTGGTTTACCACGAAGTTTGTTCATAAGATTGAGCATACCATCAATACCAAAGCCAGAGATAAGAAGCTCTTTTGTTGTTTTATCTTTATGAATCCCTACACGAGCAAAAATAGTTGCATAGATATTATAAATAAAGCCCAATGTACCAATCATAATCAATGCTACACCTAAGATAAATACAACACCACCAATAGCATGAAACTGTGTAGTATCAGCAGGAAGTGGCCAATAAAGTGTATATAATGGTGCATACTGCCAGAAAAAGGCTGCAAGCCAAGCGAGTGCTGTACCCACTGTAATCATAATCCATACAAAATTTGCAAGTTTAATACTGTAGAGTGGCTTTTTCGTTAAAAAAGGTACTAAAAACATAAAAGCAGCAAAAACCAATTGATATGTAGAACCAAAAATACCAACAATAGGATGTACAGTCATAATTGAAAAATAATGATCTGGATGTGAAAACATTGGTGGTAGAGGATTAATATCTGGTCCTGTTTGAACCATACGCATTATCATCCCCTCGATTGCTACTAAACCAAAAAACAAAAAGCTCATAACTACAGCTCTCAATGTCACTTTTTGTAGTGCATTTAAACTTGTATGATCAAAGTTTGTACCATGGATTAAATTTTTCATTAAACTCATAACTTTCCTCCATTTTCTTTACAACCTACAACTTCAACAAGGTTTTTTACAAACATTAAGTCTTTTCCATTTTCATCATATTGATCTGGACCAGAATACTCAGTAGACATTAAATCAAAAACACCATTATGGTTAAATGTCCAAAGGATATCATTCGGATCTAAGATACCATTCACATCTGTACCTGGATTTACCTGCATTTGTAGCACTAAAGAACCATCTTGGCGGAAAAGCCCAAACCCGTATACTAAATCACGGCTTCTTGCATCAAATTCAATTGTTTGACCACACTGAACTGTAATTTTTTTCGGTAAACCAATCCATTTGTGATCTTTTATCTCAAATTTATATGTTGCATCAGGTGTGATGTCATGTCGTGTAATATCTTGAGAAACCCAAGGGATTGTATTATATGTAAAGATATGGTGTCCTACACCACCTGCAACTAAAAACGCCATGTATGTATAAAACGGTAAACGAAAAACTGATTTAGCATCTTTTTTTGTAAGGTTATATCCAAACCATGCAATGACTGAGATAATCATCGCTGCATAGATAGAATAAGCAACCCAATGAAAAGACAATAACTCGGCTGAGTTTGTAAATGTCATTTTTTCTCCTCTTAATTAAATTTCAAGAGATTTTATAAAAAAGAAATCTGATAAATATTGATATATATCAATAAAAAGTATTATTTAACTAATAAAATGTATAAATTTTAATCAATTATAAATTTTATATGTCTAAAAAATAACCACATACTTTTTTCATTGTTGGTTATTTTTTAATCACTTTATCATATAATCTTCTTATGTTTTATATTATAATTCTCGCATCAATTAACTAGGAGATATTTTAATGGCAGGATTTAAAGACTTAAAAGGGCAAGGACACGCACCGACGTTGTTCATGGCGTTTTTATACTTCGATATGAGTTTTATGGTGTGGACTATGCTTGGGCCACTCGCATCTGAGATCGCAGAAGCACTCGCACTTCACGGTCGTATTTTAACAGAGGGTGAGATCGCTACACTTGTATCTCTTCCTATTTTATCGGGTGCAGTACTACGTATTGTTTTAGGTTTTGGAGTGGATAAGCTCGGAGCAAAAATGACAGCGCTTATCTCTCAAATGGTGGTTATTTTATCACTAATCACTGCATTTCTTATGGGTGATAGCATCACTTATGAGGTTTTGCTTATAGTTGCACTTGGTCTTGGATTTGCTGGAGCTGCCTTTGCAGTTGCACTTCCACAAGCTGGTCAATGGTATCCACCTAAACTTCAAGGGGTTGTTTTAGGTATTGCTGGTGCTGGTAATATTGGTGTTGTCATAGACTTTATATTTGCACCAAAAATTGCCGAAATATGGGGATGGTATTCTGTATTTGGTGTGGGTGCAGCAATGGCTATTATAGTATTTATCGCTTATGCATTTCTTGCAAAAGATGCTCCATCGTCAGTATATAAGGCAAACCCTAAAAAACTTAAAGATTATGGAAAACTTCTCAAAGACAAAGACACATGGTGGTTCTCACTTTTTTATGCTATTAGTTTTGGTGGATTCGTTGGATTTGCAGGGTATATGAAAGTTTATCTTATGAATACATATCAAGCTGATATGTCAGCTTTTGGTATAGATATGTTCAATGAAGAAAATGTAAAAGTTATCGCTGGTTATTTTGGTGCTCTTTGTATCTTTGCAGGTGCTGTACTTCGTCCTATCGGTGGAAACACTGCGGATAAAGTTGGTGGTGTAAAATCACTTTACTTTTTCTATGGTGCAGTTGCTTTTCTAGTAACACTTACAGCTCTAGTAGATCTTCCATTTTATGCAGCTATCTTAGTACTGTTTCTTATCATGGCAAACCTAGGTATGGCAAATGGTGCAGTATTCCAACTTGTACCACAACGTTTTGGTAAAGATATTGGTATTATGACTGGTCTTGTTGGTTGTGCTGGTGGTCTTGGTGGTACTGCACTTATCAAAACTCTTGGTTGGTCAAAAGGAACTTTTGGTGGATACACTGAAGGTTTCTTAATCTTTGCAGCGGTTGTTCTTGTAGCAATTGCGGGTATCTCTTTAGTAAAAACAAGATGGAGAACAACCTGGGGTGTTCAAGCTGGTGGTAGAATCTAATCCTCCTTTATATTATCTTCTTAGAGGGCAAGTATTTTTACTTGCCTTTTATTGAATGTAATTTTACAAAGGCACACTATGGCATCTGAAACTATTAAATATACAGGATTTTCTCTAGCAAAGGGAAAAGAACTTACAGGTGATGACTTTTATGATGTTAAAACCATAGGTGAGCTTACCGTTGCCATAGTTTGTGATGGTGTAGGAAGTGCAACAGAAGGTGCTCAAGCAGCAAAACGAACAACCCAACACCTTATGAACAACTTCAAGATTCGTCCAAAGACTTGGAGTATCGAAAAAGCAATTAAATCTTTTATAGCATCTATCAACTCTATTCTTTATCAAGAATCCCAAATAAACTATGAATCAAGTGAACTTGTAACAACACTTACAATAGTTGTCATCCAGGGAAACAAACTCTACGGTGCTAATGTTGGTGACTCTCGCGTTTATCTTCATCGTAAGGGAAAACTTAATCAACTCTCTTATGATCATGCTATGGATGAGGAAGGGTATGAAAATGTTCTCACACAAGCTATAGGAATAGATAAAGAGGTAGAGCCTTATTATTTTGAAAACTTAGTAGAAAAAGATGATAAGATTCTTCTTTGTAGTGATGGCCTTTATAATGTTCTTGACCCAGATATCCTCCAAGAAAGAATCTCTTATGGAGCTTCAGCCTTAGTCAAAAAAGCTTCTAAAATAGAAAATGACGACCTTCCAGATGATACGACTGCTGTTGTTGTGGAGATACTAAAAGCAGATGAGTACTCAACACTTCGTCGCCAAAAACTTGAGATTCCTGAAACCTTGAAAAAAGGGCAAGAGATAGATGGCTACACACTTATAAAGCCACTTATACAAAATGAACGAACATGGCTTGTTCACAAAAAGACCAAAGACTACGTCATGAAATTTGCTTCTTTTGAATCAAGAGAAGATGAAGCGATGCTTGATCTTTTTGTAAAAGAAGCTTGGAATGCCAAACGCCTCAAAGCAAACTTTTTTCCAAAAGCAGTTATCCCTAAAACACGTACTATGCGTTACTATGTAATGCAACTTTTTCATGGAGAAGATTTAGATCACTACTTAGGGCATAAGCAAATCACTATTGATGATTCCATAGAACTTGCATCAACACTTCTAAAAATGTCTCAATTTTTAGTAAAGTATGACTTAGTTCATGGAGATATTAAACCACCAAATATTATGATAGCCAAAGATAATGATGAAAATTTAGAGTTTAAGATTATTGATTTTGGAAGTATTACAGAAATTTTTTCTACCGATTCACAGGCTGGAACACCAAGCTTTTTGGCACCTGAACGTTTTATAGGAGAGAGTATTAGTGAAACAACTGAAGTATTTTCTATCGGTGTAACACTTTACCTTTCATTAACAGGAAAGTACCCTTATGGGGAGATTGAACCTTTCCAAAATCCAACATTTAAAGAAACTAAAGCACCTAGCTTTTACAATAAAAATATCCCTAACTGGCTTGACAGTGTTATACTTCGCTCTATTGCTATAGACAAAGCACAACGCTACTCACATTACTCAGAGATGTATTATGAGTTGACACATCCTGAAAAAGTGAAACCTTACTTTATCAAGAATGCCCCACTTATAGAAAAGTCACCACATATCTTTTATAAACGTGCTTTTACACTGATGACCCTTGTGAACTTTACACTTATCTATCTACTCTTAAAGTAGATAGTAAACTATTCTTTTTCTGCCTCTTGAGCATAAGGAGTAATAGCCTCACCCCTTTCATTTTCTATCTTTTCTCTATGTTCTGCCATTTGAACACGAAGCTCATCCATAATAATCTCTGGAACATTTTCATCTCTAAGCCATTTAACCTCATCGATATGTCCACCATAATCTTCCCCAAGTGACTCTATATTTGTTTCTAACTCTTCAAGAGTATTACAAAGCATGATACGCCCATCTTGAGTATCTTTAAGTTCTATAAACCACTTTATATCTTCATCAACACAAATTTTTGCTTCAAATACTACAGCCATCTTACTTTTCTCTCTCTTTTGCAGCATCAAATTCTTTGGCAAAGGCTACCATATCTTCACGTTTTTTCATATCACCATTGTAGACAACCTTATCTACATCAGCATTTTCAGTGTCTTTTAGTATTTTAGGCACAACATCACGATTATTAATCACTTCCATCTGCTCATCCAACTCATCTTCAGAGTAAGCCATCTGCATATCAGCAGCATACACAAAAGGGATTGCCTCAATCACACGAAGTTTTTCAAGTTCTTCTGAAACACCCTCACCCTCTATGGTAATAATAACACGCCCTTTTTCATCATGCATATGATAGTCACACACTTCACACTGTTTTAAACTCTCTACTACTTCTTCTAAACGTTCCGGAACTGTTTGTACTACTATACTTGATATATTCATCTAAAAATCCTTTAATTTATTTATATACAACTATTCGTTGTGGTTCGTTATTTTCTTTTCTCATTGTATCATATAATTTTTGATAGTGTAGTTTAGTTTCGTAATCTATGGGAGTTCTAAGAGATTTATACTCAACTAACTCACCCTTTTTATATACACCAGACACTATCGCTTTCACCCAGTAAAAACCTTTATCTTTTCTCATATTTTTTACTATACCAATCCACTGTTTTTTTTCTTGAAGTGTGTGCCATAAATCTCTAAAGGCTTCACGAGGCATATCTGGATGTCTTACAATATGGTGAGGCTTTCCAAGTAACTCATCTTCCTCATAACCACTTATCTCACAAAAAGTTTCATTAGCATAAGTAATATTACCATTCAAATCTGTTCTAGAGATGATAAGCTCACCTTCAGGTACTTCAGTCTCAATTAAAAATTCACTTTCATTATATTCCATACAATCCCCTCTATTTTATTCTATAGTGATTGACTACTTTGTCATCACTTGCAACAAAAAATTCTTTTTCATTCTTAAAAATAATCTTACTGAGTGTCATCTTATTACCACCATATACACCTATCTTACTATGTGTTGAACGTTTAAACAAAGTGACATTATTGTTCTCATCACTCGCATAAGCTACTATTTTTGCTTTTGGAGACAATCCTACACTGTAGATTAAAAAAGAAGAAGTTTTATAATATGCTTGTCCACTTCTTGCATTGTAAACAACTACCCTTCTATCTTGTCCTGCTGTTGCAATATAACCATGTTTATAAACAACTTGAAAAACATTATCTAAGTTTTGTCCACTTAGTACTTTAGTTACATCTGATGTTTTTGTATCCATAATATGTAAATCACCACTTTCATCAGCCACAACTACTTCAGTTTTATCTTCATTAAGTGCAAAATAAGAAAATTTAGATTGAGAAGCTTGCTTTGTCCAGTTACGTTTATGCTCTTTTAAATTGTAAGAGATTATATCGTTACCTAAGAGTGCAAAGATAATATTTTCAGCATCCAAAAATTTCGCTCTAGCGATATCTAGTTTTGCATCTATTGAGATAATATTTTGGAGTTTATTATCTTTATAGATATATATCTCTCTATACCCTTTTGGTGCTTGTGAAAGCAAAAGAATCATATCTCCTAAAACATCTACAGAATAGATCTTAGCATCTATCTCATCACCCATAAAATCTTTAATTCTAGGCACCTGTATCTTTTGTATAACTTTTTTACTCTGAATATCTACAATCTCAATACAACTAGCAGATGTAGCACAATAAAGTTTGTCATCTTTATAGACCATATCTATAACAGCACCCGAAAGTGTGTAATGTTCAAATGGCTGTTGTGTTTCCATTGCACCTAAAGTACTCCATATTAATAGAAGAGCTAAAACTAATTTTTTCATTCACTAACTCCTATAGCATATGTAGGGCACCGACTTATACAAAAGCCACACGATGTACATTTATCTTGATTTATTGTGGGCATAAACATCGCTTTAAAATCTATTGCATCTTCTAAACATGGATCTTTACATGAAAAGCACATAACACCCTCCCAACTCATACATGAACTTTGATTTATTGATATAGTAGCATCAATTAACTTTTTATTTTCTATATTTAATACATTAGGAGTACAAGCTACAGCACAATCATCACAGTATGTACAGCCACTTTTTGAAAAATCTAATCTGGGTGTTTTATCTTCTTGTATTATAATTATTTGCTCTTGACATGAAGTAGCACATAAGCCTTCACAGTTTTGACACTCAATGTCAAAAGCAGCTATATCATCAAAATACGGTGGTCTTATTAGCGTAACTTTAGTCTCTTTATCTGCTAAAGAATTTTTAACAGATGAAGAGAGAAAGCTAAAAAGCTCTCTTCTTTGCATCTGCCTTATTTACCTGACTCTTCAGTATTAAGACCTTCAAGCATTCTATCGCCATTCCATCTTGATTTAGTTGCTCCATCTGGATCAATATAATCTGGTTCGAATGTATTTGGAACTGCTAAAACACCTGTATCTTGCGGAGCATGACACTGTGTACAGTTAAATCTAGCACCAACTAAATGGTTCTCTTTTTCAATAGAGATATGTGCTAAACTCTCACTTGATGTATTTTCACCCTTAATTGCATACGAACTTTGTGGTCTAAAGTTTGTAAAATGTGAAGGTGGGATTGGTGTTGCACCCATATCTTTTGCTACATCTGGTAAGTGACAATTTAAACATTGATTATCACCTATCTTAATTGGAATGAGACCTGTCACATCATGAGGAATCATTGGTGGGGCATCTTGAAATGCTCTTTCAATTTTATGACCACTACCAGCATAACTATCTGAATACTTTGTTCCATGAGGTTTTACATTTTCATCATATAATGATGTTTTTCTAAGACCTAATGAATCTTCACTAATAGTTGGCTTAACCACTTCTGACTTTGCTGGTGCTGCATTCTCATTACAACCAACAAAAAGTAGTGTTGCAGCAACTAAACCAAGTGTTATTTTGTTTATTACTTTCATTTTACTCTCCCGTTTCTTTGTTTTGTACCATGCTTCTAATTGAAAATCTTAAAGCATCATCATCACATACTTCTATACATCTTGCACAATTTGTACATTCACCAGACAAGACAGGTAAAGATTCTTTACCTATCATATGTAATACCTGGTTCTCTGGACAAACCACTTTACATTTCATACATAAAGTACAGTTCTCTTCAAGGTGTTGCACTCGAATGAAACTAAATTTACCTAAGATGGAATAAAATCCACCCAGTGGACATACATGCCCACACCACCCATTTTTTAAAACAAATAGGTCAAAAAGAAAAATAATGAGCACTGCTGCCCATCCAAATCCTATACCAAACACAATCCCTCTATGAACCATAGATATAGGACTGATAAATTCAAAGGCCGTGACACCCATAATTGCAGAGATAACAAGACTCATCCCTAAAACCCAGTAACGAATATTTCTTGATGCAGGCTGCTTTATACCTGTCACCTTATTAATTCCTGTTACTTCTCTTAAATAATTTGCTGCATCTGTAACCATATTGATAGGGCATACCCATGAACAAAAGGCACGACCACCAATAAAAAAATAAAATGAAGCAGCAACTGCAACCCCAACAAGCAAATTCGTTGCCATTACAGCACCTGCTGCTAACATTTGTAATGCTGCATAAGGATCACTCATTGGAATTTTTCCAAGTATTATAGAGGAACTTAAATTGCCTTGGAGAATCGTCCAACCCCAAGCATTAGCTCCAAAATACAGGAACAATAAACCAATTTGTGTAATACGTCTTAAAATTAAATAGCGATAATTATTCCAAAGTCTTTTCATTAGTAAAGATCCTCTAACATTCCACCATTTAACTTGTCCGATGCACTTTGCTTACTAATATCAGTTGTTGTTTTAATCTCATGAGCATCTTTTAAACGCTTCTCATCATTTTTATCCCAACCTTTAATATAGTAATTTCCAGCTTTCCCTTGTGCAACTTCACGAGGTAATATACGAATAGCTGGTTTTTCAGTTACACAGGCTCTTTCACACATTCCACAACCAGTACAAGCATCACTATGAACAATAGGTTTCATAAATGCATGTTTACCAGTTCTTTCATTTTTTTGGTATTCAATTGTTATAGCTTCTCCTAAAATAGGACAAGCTCTATAACATGCATCACATTGTATACCCCAAAAGGCGATACAACTCTCTTCATCAACTACGGCGAGACCCATATCTGCTGTATTTATATCTAAGACACCATCTGTACTTACACTAGAGCTATCTAATGCTCCAGTAGGACATACTGGAACACATGGAATATCTGGACACATATAACAAGGTACATCTCTAGGAATAAAGAAAGGTGTCCCTAAAGGTTTGTGATCACCTGGTTTTGCCAACATCAAAGTATCATAAGGGCAAGCTTCAACACAAAGCCCACACTTAATACAAGTTTTCAAAAAATCTGTCTCTTTAATAGCCCCCGGTGGGCGAAGAAGCAGTTGTGATGCTGTTACCTCATCGACAAATGCACTCCATATAAAACCACCCATGGTTGCAAGACCTGCACCACGAGCCATATTGAGAATAAACTTTCGTCTATCACTTAATGCTGGTTTTTTCTTTTTAGGTATATTTTCGCTCAAAACGAACTTTCCCTTCCTTTTTCTTTACTTTATTATGCTTTATAAATTTTTACAGCACATTTTTTATAATCTGTTTGTTTTGACATAGGACATGTCGCATCTAAACAAACTTTGTTGATAAATACTTTTTCATCAAACCATGGAACAAATACTAATCCACGAGGAGGTCTATTTCTACCACGAGTTTCCACATGTGCTTTTACTTTACCACGACGTGATTCAACCCAACAAAGGTCACCCTGTTTAAGTCCTTTTTCTGCAGCAGTTTTAGGATTCATGTAACATAAAGCCTCAGGCACTGCACGGAAAAGTTCAGGTACACGCATAGTCATTGTTCCCGAATGCCAGTGTTCAAGTACACGACCTGTACATAACCAAGTATCATACTCAGCATCTGGCATTTCTGGTGGATCCATATATGGACGTGCAAAGATTTTTGCTTTGTCTGTCAATGGTTTTTTGTTTTTATCTGTAATTCCCATCAAGTCACCTTGAGTAAGAGCTTTAGCTAACTTACCATAGAAGGCATGTGTTGAACCATTTCCAGATTTTGCAACTGCTTTAGCTGCATATGGATCGTATTTAACATTAAAACGCCATTGTGTTTCTTTTCCATCAACAACTGGCCATTTAAGTCCACGAACTTTATGGTAAGTAGTAAATGGTGCCAAGTCATGACCATGACCACGACCAAATGATGCATACTCTTCAAATAAGTACTCATGGATCATGAAGCCATAACCTTTAAATACTTTACCATCAGAACCTACAACATTTCTGCTATCACCATTACACTCAGAGTTATCATACCCTTTTTGTGGGAATGCATTCATATCAATTTTGTAAGATTTTGCTTCTTTATTTGCATAAAGAATTTCATACATCGTTGTATCATCCGTATAACCCATCTCATGAGCAGCTTTTCTTACATCAGCAAGTTTTACACCATTTCTAAGAGTATATGGACCCCATACATCTTTAACTGTAAAACGTTTAGATAACTCAACCCATTGCCAAGTATCACTCATCGCATCACCTACAGGAAGAACTTGTTGTCTCCAGTGTTGAGTACGACGTTCTGCATTTCCATATGCACCCCATTTTTCATAAATCATCGCTGATGGTAAAACAAGGTCAGAAACCATTGCTGAGATACCAGGATAACCATCACTTGTTACAATAAAGTTGTCCATATTACGAGCAGCTTTAATCCAATGTTTTGCAGATGCTGAATCTTGGTAAGCATTACAAACATTTACCCAAGCAAATTTTACAACACCATCTTCAATATCACGGTGGATTTTCATAATGTGTTGGTTACCTACAGGATTAAGAGTTCCTTCTGGAATCTTCCATCTATTTTCTGCAATTTTTCTATGTTTAGGATTTTTTACCATCATATCAGCCGGTAAACGGTGACAGAATGTACCTACTTCACGAGCTGTACCACAAGCTGATGGTTGACCAGTGAGTGAGAACGCACCAGAACCTGGAAGTGCTTGTTTGTTAAGCATAAAGTGAACATTGTATGAAAGTGTATTTACCCAAGTACCACGTGTATGTTGATTCATACCCATAGTCCAGAAAGAAACAACTTTACGACCTTTTTCAATATAAAGGTCAGCTAATGTTTGTAGTTTTTCTTTAAATTGCTCTAATGGCTCATCTGGATCACCCTTAGCAATACGAGCTACATAATCAAGTGTATACGGTTCAAGGAATTTTTTATACTCTTCAAAAGAGATCTCCCAGTGTTTTAAGCCTGCTGGCTTATTAACCATTTTATCACCCTCTTTATAGCCATATGGCTCTAGTGCAGGTGCTTCTTTTGCAGAAACGATATGTTCCATCTCATGGTTGATAGTTTGCATCTCTTTTGCAGAGTACTTACCAGCAGAACCATCAGGACGAACAGGAGAAAGTGATTTTTCACCAGCTCTTCTCATACCATAACCCATATTTACAGGAGATGCTGCAAATACAATATTTTTCTTCAAGAAATCCCAATCAATTGCATCAGGATTATTATAAACAATCTCACGAGCGATATAGTTCCACATTGCAAGGTCAGTATTTGGTGAGAAAATAATCTCAATATCAGCTAAATCTGAAGTTCTATGTCTATATGTAGACATATTGATAACCTTCACACGCTCAGGATCTGAAAGTTTTCTATCTGTTACACGTGACCAAAGGATTGGATGCATCTCTGCCATATTTGATCCCCAAGATACAACTGTATCTGTAAGCTCAATATCATCATAACAACCAGATGGCTCATCAATACCAAATGTTTGGTAAAAACCAACAACTGCAGATGCCATACAGTGACGAGCATTTGGATCAATCGCATTTGAACGGAATCCTGCTTTCATCATCTTTTGTGCAGCATACCCTTCCATAACAGTATATTGACCAGATGCAAAAACTGCTACACCTTCAGGTCCACTTGCTTTAAGTGCTTTTCTGATGTTTTTTTCCATCTCATCAAAAGCTCTTTGCCAGCTAATTTCGCCAAACTGTCCTTTTTTATCGAACTCACCCTTATCATTCATACGAAGTAAAGGTTTTGTAAGTCTATCTGCCCCATACATAATTTTTGCATTAAAGTAACCCTTAATACAGTTAAGACCACGGTTTACTGGAGCCGCCGGATCCCCCTTAACAGCAACGATTTTCCCATTTTTCGTAGCCATCATAATACCACAACCAGTACCACAGAAACGACAAGCTGCCTTGTCCCATCTCCAGCCACTCTCAGCTGCACTTGCACTTGCTTCCAACTCAGCTGGTACACTCATACCTACTGCCGCTGCCGCAGATGCTGCTGCTGAACTTTTCAGAAATTCTCTTCTAGAAAGTGACATATTTTCTCCTGTTTGATAAATTTTACATTTTGTTAAAGTGTCCATTAACACCACAATGATAGCAATATAAAATTAGAAAATAATTGATATATGTCAAGCTTATAATCTGCCTATATGCTATAATTTTCTCCATAAGCTACTCATGTAGTTTTGTAGATTTAAACTCGGTACAAAGTACATTATATAATGTAAGTATTTTGTGTAAAACATCTTGACTCTGATTGCATCAGTATGAATGTATGTAATTTAAGTCATATATATGAAGGAATAGAGAATGAAAAAAATAGTAATGTCAGCTGTAGCTTTAACAGCTATTATGAGTGCACCAACTGCTTTAAGTGCAGAGGATGGAATTAATATCTTAGATGATTTAGTATTTGATGCTCAAATTCGTCCAAGATATGA
>Ga0256828_1000943_pt1 | contig 18839 bp, 16 predicted proteins | sample CV88metaG_FD_185993 | JGI IMG/M metagenome (GOLD analysis project Ga0256828, IMG submission 185993) | Hydrothermal vent microbial communities from East Pacific Rise, Pacific Ocean - CV88 | ecosystem: Environmental > Aquatic > Marine > Hydrothermal vents | place: Pacific Ocean: East Pacific Rise...
GTCCTTAATTGTAAAGCATGGAATAACTCTAGTAGAGGATTTGATTATAATGATAATAAAGTAGCTATGACTCTCTTTAGAAATATAGCTTATAATAATAAAAATAGTGGATTTAAATTTTTAAAAGCTCACCATCGTCTTATACAAAATATTAATATAAATTCAGCTCATAACTATTTGGATAGTAATGTTTTACAAGAGAATAACTCATGGAATAGACCAATTTATCCTATTAAAAATGATATTATTAGTTTTGATGATAGTTCAGTTAGAGCAAAAAGAGATAGAGATGGCAATCTCCAAACAAAAGGTTTTTTGGAGCTTAAAAGTAGTAGTAGATTTTATAATAAGAATATTTCAGATAAATATCAAGATTTGATAGATTTAATGCTAAAATTCCATAAAAAGTAGAGGACTACATGCAAAATAATCGAGAGTTTGAAGAGACAGTTAGAAAGTTATTAGAGCTTTTGGGTGAAGACCCAAATAGAGAGGGATTGATTAAAACTCCTGCTCGTGTAGCAAAAGCTTTGCAGTTTTTGACAGAGGGGTATCATCAAGACCCAAAAGAGATACTAAACCAAGCACTATTTACAAGTAGTAATGATGAGATGGTTGTAGTTAGAGATATAGAGTTTTATTCTATGTGTGAACACCATATATTGCCTATTATTGGGAGAGTTCATGTGGCATATATTCCAGATGGTAAGGTGGTTGGATTATCTAAAATACCTAGAATTGTAAATGTTTTTGCAAGACGACTTCAAATTCAAGAACAGATGACAGAGCAGATTGCAGATGCAATTTTGGATACTATTAAACCTAAAGGTGTGGCTGTAGTAGTTCATGCTAGACATATGTGTATGGAGATGAGAGGAGTTCAAAAGATTAACTCAACAACAGTTAGTTCAGCTCTTAGAGGATTATTTAAAAAAGACCAAAGAACTAGAACTGAATTTTATAATATTATAAATACACCTGCTCCATCAAACTTTTAAAAGTTTGATGTAAAGGAGTAATCCAATAAACTTTTGATAAAATAGTCTCAATATTTTTTAAGGATTAATAATGGTCAATCTCTATGAAAAAGCTGGACTTTTTTATATCGGTCGAGATGTAAATAAAAAAACTCAAGAGCCAACAGATGCTTTAACTCTACTCAAAAATAAAAACTTTACAACACATGCAACTATTATCGGTATGACAGGTTCAGGTAAAACAGGGCTTGGTATTGGATTGATTGAAGAGTCTGCTATTGATAATATTCCTGCTATTGTAATTGACCCAAAAGGTGATATGGGTAATCTTCTTTTAACTGACCCTACATTTAATCCAAAAAAATTTGAACCATGGGTAGCCGATGAGGCAAAAAGTAAAGGTAAAGAAGTCTCTATATATGCCCAAGAGGTAGCTACTATGTGGCAAGAGGGTATAAAAAGAGACTATCAAGATGAGAGTAGGGTAGCTAAATTAACAGCAGTAGATAAAACAATATATACCCCTGGTAGTAGTGCAGGTATCTCTATTAATGTATTGGGTTCATTAGATGCTCCATCTGTAGAGATAATTAATGATGCTGATAGTTTTGCTTCTTATCTCAAAAGTACTGTAAATAGTCTGCTTTCACTTATTGGTATGGAGTCTAATTCTATTAGTTCCAAAGAGTATCTATTGGTAGCACAAATTTTAGCCAATAGTTGGATAGGGGGCAAAGATATATCATTGGAGTCTTTGATAGGTGCTATTATTAATCCTCCTTTTGAAAAAATAGGTGTTTTACCACTGGAGAGTTTTTATCCACAAGACAAGAGATTTGTATTGGCTACTAAGTTCAATGCTATAATTGCATCTCCAACTTTTGCCAATTGGCTAAAAGGTGAGCCACTAGATATTCAAAAGCTTTTATATGATGAAAATGGAAAAGCAAAGATAGCAATATTTTCTATAGCTCATTTAAGTGATGATGAACGGATGTTTTTTGTGACTTTATTGCTCAATAAATATATAGCTTGGATGAGGAGACAGTCTGGAACTTCTGCTTTAAAAACTATATTATATATGGATGAGATTTTTGGATTTTTTCCTCCAAGTAAAAATCCACCATCAAAAGAGCCTATGATGATACTTCTCAAACAAGCTAGAGCATTTGGAATAGGTATTATTTTGAGTACTCAAAATCCTGTTGATTTGGACTATAAAGGGTTATCTAATATAGGAACTTGGTTTATTGGAAGACTTCAAACAGCTCAAGATATAGATAGAGTAATTGATGGATTAGGTGGTAAAATAGGAGGAGAGTATAGTAAATCAGAGATTAGAGATTTACTTGCTAATCTAAACAAAAGAGTATTTTTTCTTAAATCAGCTCACCTTGATGATATTAAGCTATTTACAACTCGCTGGGTTATGTCATATTTAAAAGGTCCATTAAAATCAGATGATATATCTACTCTAATGGCAGATAAAAAATCAAATAATATAGAAAAGATTAAAGCCCCCTCTATTAAGGTACAAAGAGATAATGGATATGGTGATTTTATAGCTATTGATAGCTCTATAGAGCAGTGTTTTGAGATAGATGTTACAGGTAATAATGAGTTTTCACCTACACTTCAAGCAGATGTAGAGTTGCACTATTTCAATCAATCAAAAGGGATTAATGAGACAAAAGAGTTCTGTTTTAGTTTGGATTTATATAAAGATGAACCAATTGATTGGGATAATGCAGAAAGTTTAGATGAGTGTCGTAGTTGTTCTGCTACTGCTCCAAGTGGTGCTAAATATGCACCTCTAAATAGTGAAATTGCTCAAGATAAATCTCTCAAAAAGACAAAAAGAGCATTGATTAATTGGTTATATAGAAATCAAAAACTAGAACTATTTAAATCTTCTTCTCCTAGATTATTATCTAAACCTTATGAGTCACTAGGTGAATTTAAAGTTAGAATAAAAGATATACTAGATAATAAAAAAGAACAAGAGATAGAAAAATTAAAAATAAGATATGGTAAAAAAGAGAAAACACTATTAAGTCGTTTGGATAGAGCCAAAGATAAAGTAGAGAAAGAGAAAGCAGATGCCAATAGTTCTATGTTGGATACAGGAATAGCTATTTTAGGAGCTTTGTTTGGTAGAACTAGTAGTAGTAAAATAGGACAAGCAATATCAAAAGGTAGTAGAGCCTACAAAGAGAGAAATGATATAGATATAGCACAACAGCAGGTTGAAAATATTCAAGAGGAGTTAGAGCTATTATCTCAAGAACTTGAATTAAAAATTGATGATTTGGCATTTAAATATAATATAGATAATGTAGAGATTACACCAATATTTATTAAGCCCAAAAAGAGTGATATAGTTATAAATAGATTATCTTTGGTGTGGATAGTTTGAGATATATAATATTTTTTTTATTAACAATAACTTTTATAGGTTGTGGTGGTACTCATAGTAGTAATAGTGATTATAAATTATTTTTGTATAATTTATTAAAAACAGAATATTTTTGGGCTAGTTATGTTAGTGATGATGTAAATTATAGTAAATATAACTCTCCTCAAGAGATGATTGATGATTTGAAATATAAGCCAAAAGATAGATGGAGTATTGCTTTAACCAAAGAGCAAAATGATAATTTTTTAAATCAAAAGTCTGAAGGATTTGGATTTGCATATACATTTATAGATAATAGATATATAGTCACTTATGTTAGATTAGACTCTCCTGCTGATATAGCAGGAATAAAAAGAGGTGATATTATTGAGGGTATTAATAATCAAGTACCAACTATAGATAGAATGCATACAGCTAGTACAAATATAGGAGAAGAGAGTATATTTCATATATATAGAGCTAGTTTAGATACTTTTTTAGATATATCTATATTGTCTCAAGAGTATCAGTTTAAGGTAACAAAAACATCTATAGTCTCAACATCTCAACATCAGATGGTTGGATATATGCGTTTTGATTTATTTACTATTGAAGCCACAGAAGAGATAGACAGAGCATTTGATTTTTTTAAGGAGCAAAATATAACTAAGTTAGTTATAGATATGCGTTATAATGGTGGAGGTTCTATTATAACAGCTTCAATATTATTGGATAAATTAATGAGAAATAGAGATGATGAGGTACAGTTTAGCTTGTCATGGAATAGTAACTATCAACAGAAAAATGAGACTGCTTATTTTGAAACAGATAATAACTCTTTGGATTTAGACCAAATTATATTTTTGACTACAGAACAGACAGCTAGTGCTAGTGAGTTGGTAATTAATGCTTTGAGACCATATAAAGGGGATAATATTATTATAGTTGGAGGTAAAACTCATGGTAAACCTGTAGGTATGGAGGGAAAAACAGATGGAGTTTATGTCTATTATCTTATAAATTTTGTTATTAAAAATATGGATGGTTTTTATGACTATTTTGATGGGTTGGATGTGACTAGTGGATGTGAAAGTTTAGATGATTTGACTCATCAATTAGGAGATACCCAAGAAGAGATGTTAAAAAAAGCTCTATACTATATTGATAATGGACACTGTTAATGAATTCTATTCCCAACTCTTTTAAACCATATTTGGCATATTCTGCTAGTGCAGGAAGTGGTAAAACTTTTGCTTTGAGTGTTAGATATATCTCTTTGTTATTTCTTGACCAAGAACCTAGTAGTATATTAGCTGCTACATTTACAAACAAATCAGCAATTGAGATGAAACAAAGAGTAGTAAATTCTCTTATAAATCTATCTGATAATAAAATATTTTTAGATGCTATATCAAAAGAGACTGGATTTACTCCAAAAGAGTTAATACTCAAACAGCCAAAAGTTTTAGATAAATTTTTATCATCTTCTCATTTTATAGTTACATTGGACAGTTTTTTTACCTCTATATTGCGTTCGGCATCACTATATATAGATATAGAACCAGATTTTGTAACAAAAGAGATAGATGAAAAGTATAAAGAGGAGTTGTTTTTAGAAGAGGTAGAGGCAAACTCTTTGTTATCTTCTCTTGTTAAGTTGGCTATGGATATAGAAGATAAAAGGTTTTTAAAGATATTTGATTTGATGCAAAATTTTTATAAAATAGACCCTATATTGCCTAATAGTAATTATAAAATAGTAGATATAGATATGTTAGAAAATCAGATAGATAATTTAAGAGATAAGTTATACAATTTAGTTATATCTCTAGGAGCATCGAAATCTGCTATTAAAAATTTTGAACCTATGGAGGTAAAAGTACTTTTTAAAAAGAGTTTATTTGAAAAATCATCACTATTAGAACATCGTAATTATAAAAAATATGTAGAAAAAAATCCAATTATTAATGAACTGTTTCAGGAGTTAAAAATTTTATTAGCTCAGTGGGCAAAAGCCAAAGAGCAAATAGTTTTGTATAATCTATTTAGTCTATTTGACTATTACAAAAATGCAAATATCTCTACTGCCAAAAAATTAGGTGTGCTTAGTTTTGATGATTTGAGTTATTTTACATATAGATTACTTTATGAGAGTATTAGCAAAGAGTTTTTATATTTTAAAATTGATAGCCGTTTTCATCATATTTTATTAGATGAGTTTCAGGATACCTCTACTTTGCAATTTTTATTGCTCAAGCCACTTATAGATGAGATATTTGCAGGTACTAATGAGTTTAGAAGTTTTTTTTATGTTGGTGATACCAAACAGTCTTTATATCGTTTTAGAGGAGGAGTAGAGGAGCTTTTTGATAGAGTGGCAGAGCATTATGGTATAGAGATAGCTCAGATGGATACAAATTATCGTAGTAGTAAAAGTGTAGTAGAGCAGGTTAATATATGGTTTGACTCTAAAATGGAGGGATATTTTCCTCAAAAAGCACATGAGGGTGCTAGTGATGGATTTGTAGAAGTTATAGAGTCTGATGATTTAATAGAGATGACTTTGTCTAAATTGGAGTGGTTAATCTCTAATGGTGTGGATATTTCAGATATTGCTATTTTGGTATCTACAAATAAAGATGGTGCATCTATTCAAGAGGCTTGTTATACAAAAGGTATTCAAACTAGATTAAAAACATCTAGTTCTTTAAAATATATTCCAAAGGTAGCATCTATTGTAGCAATGGTAGGTTATCTATTGGATAGAGTAGAGATTGATGCTATGGCTATGTTACAAATGGTAGGTAAATCTGTGGATGATATAGATACTAGTTGGTTTAATCCTTTTATGGAACCTATGATTGTTATAGATAGATTAATATCTCAATTTGGATATTTTCAAGATGATTTGAACCTATTAAAACTTTTGGAGTTTGCATCCGAATTTTCTTGTTTAGTTGATTTTTTAGAAGAGTTTGCATTATCAAATATAGATGTAGCTAGTCACTCAAAAGATGGTGTTATGATTATGACCATTCATGGTTCCAAAGGATTAGAGTTTGAACATGTAATAGTAATTGATAGACTCAAAGGTATGGTGTCTGATAGAATGGCTCTACTTTATGATTATGATGAGTCATTATATATCAAAAAGATATATTACAAAATGGGTAGTAGAGATAATTTTGATAGAGAGTATAAAGCTATAATAGAAAACCAAAAAAGACTCTCTCAAAAAGATAAAATGAACCTATTATATGTAGCTTTGACTAGAGCTGTAGAGAGTATGATAGTTATTAGAAAGAGCAAAAATTCTATATTTGATGCTGTAGGTATGAAACCTATAAGTATAGGTAGTTTCAAATCTAAATCTATAAATTCAAATAGGGAAAATAGTCAATATATTACTCCTATTCCAATAGAGTATTATGGAGTTCAAGAGATAGAGAGTATAAAAGAGGAGGATAAAGATATTGATTATGAAGCTATATTATTTGGTACAGCTTTACACTATACATTAGAAATGATGTCATCTTTTTCTATTATGAGTTTAGCTCAAGCATTAATTGCTACTAAAAATAGATATGGATTAGAGTTAAATGAGTATCAATTTAAAGATATTAAAAAAAGGATTTTGGAATTAATATCTAGTCAAAAGTTCAAAAAACTATTAGATGGTGCAACTATTACAAGAGAGCAATCTATTAGTTTTGAAAATGAGTTAAAACAGATAGATTTATTACTTAGTTATAGTGAATATAATATAGTAATAGATTATAAAAGTTCTAAAAAATATCACCAAAAACATATCTCACAAGTTAGATATTATAAAAAAATAGTATCTAAAATTACAAATAAATATACCAAAGGTATAATAATCTATCTATTAGAAGATAGTGTAGAGTTTGTTAATATATAATCTACTTTTATAGTAGTTATCATAGATAGAATAACATATATTAAAAAATAATATAGTCCTATTTGGATTTGTGCGTGACTTACATCACTATTATTACTAGTTAAATATACTAAGAGTATAGCAACTACAAAAACATCTAACATAGACCATTTACCCAAATGTTTAAATATATTTATTATTTTATAAGAAAATGTAAAATTTCTAAAAATTAGTGCAAATATTATTATTAATATTTTAGAAAGTGGTATAACTACTGAAAATAATAAGATAGCTCCTCCTACTGCATATTCACTATTTTCAAAAAGTTTAATTATAGAACCCAAAATTCCTTTGGATTCAAAAGATAAAATTATATCTCCTAGATACTCTATATCTTTATGAATAGTTACCATTAAAACAGGATTAACTAAACCAAATATTAATGAAATTAGAGAAGAGATAGCAAATATAGTAGTCATTTGAGAGCATATAATAGAAAATAGAAGTAGTGTTATAAGTGTAGCTATAAAATAATATAGATTATATTTGCTAAGTTTATTATATTTAGATTGTTCTTTTTTGAGCTTATCAAGTTTCATTTTTGTTTTGTTTTCAATAAAACCAAATGATATAGTAGATTTCAATTTATCTAATTTACTTTGAGCTAATCCATCAATATCACATAGTTTTGCTATAGTTGATGTGCTTTTTTCATATTTTTTTGCATATTGGAATGATTGTATTCCAAAATATCCAAGTAATAAAAATAGAAAAGTAACTATAACAATTTTTAAAACTTTCACTATTTATTAACCTTGAAATAGGTAAAAACTGTAGGTATCAAAGAGCGACCATTATTATCTGAAATCATAACAAATCTATTTTTTCCAACTTTAGCAAGTCCTTCAAAGTTATTATATCCCCAACCATCAGTACTACTAAATGTAGCCAATACTTCCGATTTACATTCTCTTTTTTTATTACATTTATTTAGATAAACCTTTTTGAGTGTAATATAAAAAGGATTGGATAGACCATTATATGCTCTTTCTATTAATATAATATTACCATCATCCATTACTTCCAATGCTGTTACAGCTGAATTAGGATATTTTTCAGCTTTAAAGTGCCACTCTTTCCCTTTGAGAGAATATATTGTTTGATTTGTATTTTTTTGTCTATTTATAGGATATTCAGCAGTTATTAATATTCCATATTTTGGATGATAAGCAATCCCTTCAAACATACTATTTCCACTTTTAAAAGCAGACCTCTTACTTATTTTTTTGGGTAGTTTATAACTATATTTTTCTTTTCCTTTTTTTGTTATTCGTGCTATTTTTGGATGCTGTTCAAAAGATAGTATAAGCTGATTTTTTGAATTATGAGTAAGTCCTTCTATATCAGGATATATAACTCTATTATGAGTATCTTTTATATGATAGGCATTAATATATTTCAATTTTTCAATTTTTTTGCCAAAAGTAGCCTCAAAAGTATAAAGATATCCTCTATCTCCAATCATATAAAGTTTATGATTTCGTTTATCATAAGTCAAATCAGATAAGCCTTCAAAAGGAATATCACCTCTATTGCCAAAAAGGAGTGTTTTTTGTTCCAAAATAGTAATTTTGTTATTTACTGTTCCGTTAGCTACTAATGGAGCAATTGTACACCCTATAAAAAAGATAAATATGGTGGTTAAAATGATAATTTTTTTCATGATATGATTATACCCAATGAAATTTAATCATTATATTAATATAAAAAAGATAGAATTATGATATATCATATCATAAAATATAACATAGTGTGGAGTCTCTTGTGCAAAGTAAACAGTATTCAGTCAAGGTTTATGAGTGTAGTGTAGATGATGAAGAGGAGTTTATCTCTTTTTTTGATACTAATTATACACTTTTTAAAGACCACTTGATTTTAATAAATGGAGAGGTTAGTAGCACTATTAGAGATTATCTTAATTCAAAATCACTAATTTTTTTAAATAATGTAACCTTACCTAAAGGAAGAACAAGAAAAGCTCTGGAGGAGGAGTTGAGTATTGAAAGAAGAGAGCGTGATATAGATAAGATAATGGCTAAAATAGAGTTAGAAAAACTCTCTAATAGACTTCAGAATAATTTAACCGTGTTAGATGAGATGGTTCGTAGTGGACGGGAATTGGCAGTTGATGGCGACCTATTATTGTTAAATCGTGTTAATAGTGGAGCCGTTATTCATACAACAGGTAATTTAATTGTTACACAATTAGTAGAGGGGGCTATTAGGTGTGATGGTAATTTTATGATTTTGACTACCTCTTCCAAAGCAAATGTAATATTTCATGATGTAGAGGTAGATAATAAGTTTTTAGCAGATAGACTCTGTAGAGTTGAGTTAAAAAATAAAGAGATAGTTATAACACCTGTATTTCAAAAGGAGACAAATTGGGTATCGTAATAGCAGTAATTAGTGGTAAAGGTGGTGTAGGTAAGACTACAGCAGTAGCTAATCTAGGGTTAGGTGTTGCCATGAATGGTAAAAAATGTGCTGTTGTTGATTTTGATATTGGTCAACGGAATTTAGATATGATTTTAGGTTTGGAGAACCGTGTTGTATATGATATGGTTCAGGTTATGGATGGTGAGGCAACGGTAAAACAGGCAATTATCAAGAGTAAAGTAAATGAAAATTTACATTTTTTAGCAGCTTCGCAAAGCAAAGATAAGAGTGTATTGAGTTCTCAAAAAGTATATAAATTAGTCAAAGAGTTAAAAGATACTTATGATTATGTTATACTTGATTCACCTGCTGGAATTGAGAGTGGATTTGAACATACAATTGAATTTGCTGATGCAGCTATTATTGTCGTTAATCCTGAAGTTTCATCTATTCGTGATGCAGATAGAGCTATAGGAATACTTGATTCCAAATCTCAAAAGGTAAAAGATGGTGGGGAAGTAGCTAAATATTTAATTATTAATAGAATTGTAGCAGATATGGTACAAAGTGGAGAGATGCTTAAAAGTGAAGATATTTTAGATATTTTAGATATTAAGTTGGTAGGTAAAGTCCCAGAAGATAATGGAGTAATAGATGCTTCTAATCAAGGTAAACCAGTAATCTTAGATAAACACTCTATAGCAGGTCAGGCATATAAGAGAATATCTGCTAGATTATGTGGTAAAAAAGTAGATATGAAAGATATAGAGGTGAGTGACTCTTCTCTATTTAAAAAAATAGCTGGAATATTTAAATAATGTTTGATTTTTGGAAAAAGAAAAAAAGTGCGTCGGTTGCAAAGGATAGACTCTCTATAGCCATTATGTCTGACCGTGGAGGTAGAGATATTTATCCTTTTATGGATGAGTTAAAACAAGAAATTGTAGATGTAGTTAAAAAATACATAGGTGTTAGAGGTGTAGAGATAAAAAAAGAGATTGATGGAGATTGGGAAGCTATATCTATTGATGTCTTTTTAGATAGGAATAATGTATAATAAATAATACTTCCTTGAACTTAGATTAAGACTTTTTAAAAAGTCTTAATTCAAAAAAAAATATTTTTTAGTTTCTACAAGGGTCAATAACAGACTCTCTATTTGGATATAAATAAACTTCTACTCTTCTATTTAAAGCCCAGTTTATACTATTTGTATTTGGTGCAATTGGTTTTGAAAAAGAACACCCTTTTGCATATATAGGATTAGATATACCACTTCTTTTTATACTATTTGCTACTGATTTGGCTCTTGCTTCTGATAATCTTAGATTATATTGATATGTTCCTCTATTATCTGTGTGTCCAACTACTTGTATAATAGTGTTAGGATATTTTTGTAAAACAGGAGATAATTTATTTATTTTTGCTTGTGCCGATGGAGTTGGTACAGCAGAGTTTGTACGAAACATCATATCATCACGAAACATAATTTTTACATATCTATCTGTATTTGATACAATTAAATCTTTATTCGAATCTTGTTCAGCATTTGGGCTATTATCCACATTTGTATTTAATACTTGTGCAACCTCTTGGGCTTGTCTATCTAGGCTATATCCAACACCAGCACCTACAGCTGCACCAGCTGCTGCACCTATGGCTATTCTTCTATTTCTATGCTTTTTACCAGATACACCACCAATAACAGCACCTAAAATACCACCTACAATAGCTCCTGTTTGAGTTTTTGTAAGTTCTCCATTTGTAGTTGTACTACCACCATTTGCATTAGGGGCAGTACAACCAGATAACATTGAAAGTATTATACCAGATACTATAACTGGTTTAAATATTTTTTTTCTCATAAAAATTCCTTGTTTTTTATTAACTATATCATTTTTTTGTTAATTAACTGTGTAATTCAATTACGACTACCAGGTTTAATAGCTTTACTACCATTTTTGCATAATGGACACTCATCTGGAGTAAACATCTCAAAATTAAAATCATCTAATGCAAAAAATGGTATAGATTGTGGTAATTTACACTCTTTTTTAGGCTTAATATCTGTTCCTTCTCTTTTACAAAAACCTCTATTTGCAAGTGCTGCAAATGCTACAACTTCAGCTCCTAACTCTTCTATAACCTTAGAAGCTTCCATTGCAGAACCACCTGTTGTAATAATATCTTCACAAATTAGTACTTTTTCTCCTTTTTGAACTTCAAATCCTCTACGAAGTTCCATTGTACCGTTTTTTCTTTCAACAAATATAGAGCGAACATTTAAAGCTCTAGCCAATTCATAACCTGCTAATATACCACCTAATGCAGGTGCACATACTGTATCTATTTCTATATTATTTTTTTTTATTATTTTAGCAAGTTCATTTGCTAAAATAGATGCTCTTTTTGGCTCTTCTAATACTTTTGCACTTTGTAAATAACGATTAGAGTGGTTACCACTAGATAAAATAAAATGACCCTCTAGTAATGCACCAGCTTCTTTATATATTCCCTCTACATCTATCATACTTTTATACCTTTAAAATTTCAGCTTCTTTGCTTGATAGCAATGTATCTACTTTAGCTATATGAGAATCTGTTATTTTTTGAATTTCCTCTTGTGCTCTTCTTGATTCATCTTCACTTATCTCTTTTGCTTTTTCTAACTCTTTAATTTGATGATTACTATCTTTTCTAATATTTCTTATAGCAATTTTTGCCTTTTCTGACATCTGTTTTGCTTGTTTTACTATCTCTTTTCTCTGCTCACTTGTCATAGCTGGAAAATATAGTTTAATAAAGTCTCCATCATTATTTGGATTAACACCTATATTTGCTTCTTGGATAGCTTTTTCTATAGGACTTAGCATACTTTTTTCCCATGGTGTAATTGATATAGTTGTTGCATCCATAGCAATTACATTACCTACTTGATTTAATGCAGTTGGAGTACCATAATAGTTTACTTTGATATTGTCAACAATATTTGTTGTTACTTTACCTGTTCTGAGTGTTGAAAAATCTCTTTTTAGAGCTTCAATACTTTTGTCCATATGTTCAGCTGTATTAGTATAAATTTCTTGTAACATTATAATTTCCTTATAAATTTAATTATGGAATTTTACCTTTTTTTGCTTGATAATGTGTTTAGATTTTTTATAGAGATAGAGGTATGTACCTCTATATGATTTTATTTTTTAGATTTATTTAAATCTGAAGTTGTAATTGTAGGTACAGCAGTAGTAGTTGATATTGTATCTACTACAGATTTGTTTTTGTCTTGATTATATAGATAGCCTAATGCTAGTGTATTTATAATAAAAACTATTGCTAAAACAAATGTAGCTTTTGCTAAAAAACTAGCAGGACCTTTTGCTCCGAACATAGATTCGTTACTTCCACTATACGCACCAAGACCTATACTTGAGCTTTTTTGTAATAAAACTGTAATAATAATAGCAATTGCTAAAATAACTTGAATAACTAATAGGGTTGATGTCATGTTTCCTCTTTAATCTTTGGAGATATTACCCCAATTTGGGTATAATTTTGGCGATTATACCCTAAATTGATTGAAATTGAGATAAATACAAATAGATGAATGTAATTCAAGAATTTTCAAGGTTTGCAAACCTATATGAACAACATAATATTATACAATCACAAGTAGCTAAAAAGCTTGTCTCGATGATAGATTATAAAGAGTATAAATATATTATTGATATTGGTTGTGGAAGTGGTGCTATATATAAAAATATAATAAAAAGAGAGATACCATTTGAGCAATTTATTGGAGCTGATTTATCTTTGGAAATGTTGAATATTCATCCCACTTCCAAGAAAATTAAAAAGTTATCTTTGGATTTTAATAATAAACAAAGTTTTGAACAGTTCAAAGGTATCGATTATGATATGATAATATCCTCTTCAGCTTTGCAATGGAGTCAAAATTTAGATATGACCTTAAAAGAGATTAGTAAACTTTCTCAAAATTTTTATTTTGCATTTTTTACATCTAATACATTTAAAACTTTGCATAATGTAACAAATTTGCGTTCACCTATTTATACAACAGAGTATATAAAAGAGATTTTAAATAGATATTATAGTAGTAGTTTTGAGCTTATTGATTATCAATTGAGTTTTAATTCAGTATATGAAATGTTGAGATATATTAAACAAAGTGGTGTTAGTGGTGGTAAAAAACAGTTAACTTATCAAGAAATAAAAGCACTTATAAAAAAATATCCATTAGATTATTTAGAGTTTGAAGTTTTATTTATAAAAGCAAAAAGACTAACTTGAGAGTTAGTCTTTTTGTTATTAATCATCTCCTGGAAATAAACCAAGTAGTTGAAGTATAGCAGTAAACATATTTAGAAAATCTAAATATAGTGATACAGCAGCATCAACTTCTGAATCATATGCACCATTAGCTATATTTTGGGTATCATATATAGTAAATAGAGAAAATATCAAAAGTATTCCAGCTGTAATTACTATATGCATAATTGGACTATGTAAAAAGAAATAGTTTATTAGTGAGGCAATAATTATTACTATTAGAGTAATAAAGAGTGGTTTACCCCAACTAGAAAAATCACTTTTTGAGTTAATAGCAAATAGACTTAATGAACCAAATAATACGGAGGTCATTAAAAAAGCATTTCCTATAACTGCACCATTTCCCATTCCAATTAGTTGAGCAAGTAAAGGAACAAGTGAAACACCAGTTAAAAATGTAAATGCAAAAAGCATAAAAAGATTTATACCTGGTTTTCCTCGTGACATACCTAATCCAAAAAATAGAATAAGTAGTTCAGCACCAAATATAAACCATTTATACTCCATAACAGCTACAGCATAAGGCATAGTTACATATGCTCCTATAGCCGCAGCAACCATACTAGCAGCTAAAAGCTGATAGGTTTTTTTGATAAATCCGACACTAGCACTTTCTACCTCTTGGGTATATCCTGTACTTATTGTGTTGTTGTAATCTCTATCATAAAGAGCCATTATTAAATCCTTTAATATTAGACTATTATATTAGCCTATAAAATTATTTTGCCAAGTATATTGAGTTGAAGTTTAAAATAAGTTGAAAAGAGATAAATTATATAAGATTAGGAGAGAGATATTACTCTCCTAAAAAGTGACTATTAATATACACCTAATGCTTCCATACTAGCCATAGAAAGACCAGCTACAGGTAAGCCATTTGCTCTTTGAAAAGCTCTCATAGCAGCTTTTGATTCAGCACCCCAAACACCATCGATAGGTCCATGATAGAAACCTTTATTTTTTAAAGCTTTTTGAACTTCTCTAATCATTGTAGTATTTATACTAGTTTGACAAACAATAGGAACCCATTTAGCATAACCTTCTGCGATTTTTTTCTTTTTGGTTACAGTTTTATAAGTAGCAGGGATAGGAATGGTTCTAGTTGTTGCAGGTTGAATAAGTTTTTTAACTCTTACAGTAGTATATTTAGCAGGAGTTTTAATTTTTCTAGTCATAGCAGGTTTAGCCACAACTTTTTTAGCAACTTTGCTATATTGAGCAGGTGTAGCAGTTAAACAAATTCTATTACATTGATTGGTAGCTCTAGTTGGAGCATTTTTACGACTAGCATCACTCCAAGTATATTTACCATCAGATATTTTTTTTCTTTGAGTTACAGTTTTATACTTAGCAGGAACAGGAATAGTTTTTGTTGTTGCAGGTTGAACAAGTTCTTGAATTTGAACAGTTTTATATACAGGTGGAGTTTTAACTCTCTTTGTCATTGCAGGTTTAGCAACAACTCTTTTATTAATGGTTTTATAAGTAGCAGGAATTTCTACTAAACATACAACTTCAGACTGATTACATCCTCTATCCTGACATTTTGTTTTTTTCCATTCAGTTCTAGCAGGTGCAACTAAAACTTTTTGTTTTACAGTTTTATATTGAGCAGGAATTTTAATAAGTTTTTCTGTACCTTCAGAAACAAGAATTTTTTTAGTTACAGTTCTATATTTTGCAGGAATAGCAATAACTTTTTCAGTAGGTTCAGCAGCTAAAACCTTTTGAGTTACAGTTGTATATTTTTCTGGAATATAGTGTTCATAGTAACAAGTACCAGGTTTTGCACCGTTAATATCCATTCCAGCAGCAGCTGCAGATTGAACACATGTATCAGAGGCTTCAGGTGCATTTGGATTAAGACTAGTTCTCCAAGTTTTTTGAGCAGGTTTAATTAAAACCTTTTCATAAACAGTTTTATAAGCTGGAGGAGCAGTAATTACTCTTTCTGTTCCATCACTAATTTTTATTTTTTTAGTTTCCCAACCATATTTTGCAGGGATTACTTCTACTTTTTCACTAGGTTCACTAACTAGTACTTTTTCTGTGATTGTAGTATATTTAGCTGGAAAAAAAGCTTTGGTAAAACATTGTCCTGGTTTTGCTGGTGGAAGGTCATCTCCATCCATTGATGATGCAGCATTTGCTGTAGTCATTACAGCAATAACTACCAATGATAATCTAAGTGTATCTTTTATTGTCATAACATTCTCCTATGTATTTATATGCAGAAAATTAACGCATACAAGAATTATAAATCTATTTTCCTCATTCTTTGCTTAAAACAAAAAATAATACTAAAAAATACTATTATATTAAATATGATTAGAAAAAATAATTTATATTAAAGGTTTAGAGAGGAATTATATTTATTTATGTGAATATTTAAGTAATATTTAGAAGAAAAATGACTTTCTTCTAAATATTGTAAATTAGAAATTTCTATTAATAAATACCTAAAGATTGCATAGTAGCTATAGATAAACCAGCTACAGGCAAATGATTTGCTTTTTGATAAGCTCTAGTAGCACTTCTTGAAGCTGTACCCCAAACACCATCAATTGGACCATTATAAAAACCTTTATTTTTTAAAGCTTTTTGAACTTCTCTAATCATTGTAGTATTTATACTAGTTTGACAAACAATAGGAACCCATTTAGCATAACCTTCTGCGATTTTTTTCTTTTTGGTTACAGTTTTATAAGTAGCAGGGATAGGAATGGTTCTAGTTGTTGCAGGTTGAATAAGTTTTTTAACTCTTACAGTAGTATATTTAGCAGGAGTTTTAATTTTTCTAGTCATAGCAGGTTTAGCCACAACTTTTTTAGCAACTTTGCTATATTGAGCAGGTGTAGCAGTTAAACAAATTCTATTACATTGATTGGTAGCTCTAGTTGGAGCATTTTTACGACTAGCATCACTCCAAGTATATTTACCATCAGATATTTTTTTTCTTTGAGTTACAGTTTTATACTTAGCAGGAACAGGAATAGTTTTTGTTGTTGCAGGTTGAACAAGTTCTTGAATTTGAACAGTTTTATATACAGGTGGAGTTTTAACTCTCTTTGTCATTGCAGGTTTAGCAACAACTCTTTTATTAATGGTTTTATAAGTAGCAGGAATTTCTACTAAACATACAACTTCAGACTGATTACATCCTCTATCCTGACATTTTGTTTTTTTCCATTCAGTTCTAGCAGGTGCAACTAAAACTTTTTGTTTTACAGTTTTATATTGAGCAGGAATTTTAATAAGTTTTTCTGTACCTTCAGAAACAAGAATTTTTTTAGTTACAGTTCTATATTTTGCAGGAATAGCAATAACTTTTTCAGTAGGTTCAGCAGCTAAAACCTTTTGAGTTACAGTTGTATATTTTTCTGGAATATAGTGTTCATAGTAACAAGTACCAGGTTTTGCACCGTTAATATCCATTCCAGCAGCAGCTGCAGATTGAACACATGTATCAGAGGCTTCAGGTGCATTTGGATTAAGACTAGTTCTCCAAGTTTTTTGAGCAGGTTTAATTAAAACCTTTTCATAAACAGTTTTATAAGCTGGAGGAGCAGTAATTACTCTTTCTGTTCCATCACTAATTTTTATTTTTTTAGTTTCCCAACCATATTTTGCAGGGATTACTTCTACTTTTTCACTAGGTTCACTAACTAGTACTTTTTCTGTGATTGTGGTATATTTAGCTGGAAAAAAAGCTTTGGTAAAACATTGTCCTGGTTTTGCTGGTGGAAGGTCATCTCCATCCATTGATGATGCAGCATTTGCTGTAGTCAATATTGCAGTTGCAATAATTGATAGCTTGAGTGTATCTCTAATAGTCATAATATTCTCCTAATATTTTGATATGCCAAAATGAAATTAACGCATAAACAATTATAAATTACTTTACCTCTTGCTTACCTTAAAACAAAAATAAATATAAAAAATAATCTTTTATACCCCATTAATTTTATATGTTAAAAAAAAACATAAACATTAAACAATAGAAATAGTATTTTTCTTTACTTTTAATATTTAAAATAATTTTATTATATATATAATGTAATGTATAAAAAAATAAAAATGTAAAAAAAATATAAAAAGAAGAAAAAGAAGAAAAAAAAGTAAAAAAAAGCTTGACATCTAAAAGGAATTTGTCTATAATACGCGTCCACAAACACAGAGACCTCTTAGAGTATAAGAGCGAGAGTTTGAGAAGTGGTCTTTAACAACCGAATATAAGTAAAGAAAACAAAGTCTATTTGAGTTTTTTTCGAAGTTTTTTAAAGAAAAAACAGAAGATAAAGAGAAAAATTTAATTAAAGATAATTAAGTGATTCTTTGAACTGGTTCAACCAATTCAGAAATAGGAACTTTAATCTTCACAAGGTGAAAGCTTTAGTGAGATGAATTGAATAGGGAGTTAGTTCCTATTCAAGAAGAGCCTTTTAATGGAGAGTTTGATCCTGGCTCAGAGTGAACGCTGGCGGCGTGCTTAACACATGCAAGTCGAACGGTAACAGGTTCTTTCGAGAATGCTGACGAGTGGCGAACGGGTGAGTAAAGTATAGTTAATTTGCCTCTTGGAGAGGGATAGCCATTGGAAACGATGATTAATACCTCATACTCCTTATGCAGTAAATGTATAAGGGAAAAGCTTAATTGTGCCAAGAGATAAGACTATATCCTATCAGTTAGTTGGTAGTGTAAGAGACTACCAAGACAATGACGGGTAGCTGGTCTGAGAGGATGATCAGCCACACTGGAACTGAGACACGGTCCAGACTCC
>Ga0256828_1000944_pt1 | contig 18822 bp, 17 predicted proteins | sample CV88metaG_FD_185993 | JGI IMG/M metagenome (GOLD analysis project Ga0256828, IMG submission 185993) | Hydrothermal vent microbial communities from East Pacific Rise, Pacific Ocean - CV88 | ecosystem: Environmental > Aquatic > Marine > Hydrothermal vents | place: Pacific Ocean: East Pacific Rise...
GATTCTCATAATAGGCATCACCTCTATTGGTATCTACCTTGGCACTCTGTGCTGTAAAAAGACTCTTTACCGACTCTTGTTTATCTACTGCCATCTGCTTCTCCTCTTAAAATTGAATGATTATTCAGTAGTTTAAGAAAAGTAAGCTTAAAATTAAATGAATAACCATTCAGTTAATTCAAATAGATAATTTTTATGAGTTTGGAAACATTAATTTATGATGTTTATTGCGTAGTACAAACCGAACATACATCAAAAGCTCTAAAGATATAAGTAGCCTCTTTAATACTTTTTGAACCAACCATTGCTTTAATCGCTATACCCTTTTCAACATCATCTCCATGGCTTAAATTCCATTGTGTGGGAGTGATAATTTCATAATTTTTAATTTTAGAATTTTTAACAGATATTTTATGAATCAAAGAGCCTCTCGCAGCCTCTACAACACCTATGCCTTCAAAGTTCTCAATATTCATACTCCTCTCAACACAACAAGAAGGTTGAGATAAATCCAAACGATTTAATAAAATTTTTGAATAATCAAGAAGCAATCCAATCTCATAAATTCGAGCAAAAACCCGTGTTAAAAGTGAATCTTTATAACGTTTATGCAAAGCTTTGATAATTGGTTCTTTTGCAATCATTCCACGAGCCAAAGAGCCAACTTCAAACTGTCTCCCTTTATAGTGAACTGCTTTTGCCAATGTATTTTCTTGTTCAGACTCTTTGACATACTTGGGATTAATGGTCGAAACTTGTGTAGGAATAGATTTTCCTATCTTAAAACATAGACACTCTCCAAATACAATAAATCTATCATGGCTTTTTCCTATCTCTGCCATACCACTCGAACCCAATAGATAAAGTAATTTCCCAAAATCACCCCCTATATCTTGAAGTTGTGTTACAGAACTCATAGCCAAAAGCTCTTTTATTGTCACCCCTGATACAATCTGTTCAAAAAATTTAATAGACTCATCAATCAATCCCTCTGCCTGAAGCATATCCACATAAGTTGGGTCACAAGTAACACCCCCAACCACAGCATAACCCGAGTGTGGCCACTGCCCTGCAAAGATAGCCAAAGCCTTGGTAATAGTAGAGGAGAGATAAGAGGCTTTAAGAGCATGATTCTCTTGGTTTTCAATCTCTAACATCTTTTCAAGTTGAGGAAGCATGGTCAGGTAAAACCACTTAACATGGTTCTGTATCAGTTCACAAGCCAAAGTAAACTCACGAATATCTATGGCTTTATTGCTCAAATCAACTTTGATTCCTGCATTTCGATACCCATCTTCCAAAGCCCGAACTGTTGCTAAAAGATGAGCATGATTGCAAATACCACAAACCCTTGGTGTTATAACCAAAGCATCAAAAGGCTCTTTTCCCTCTAAAATCTTCTCTATACCACGAGAAAAACCAAAATTTATCTTTACATCTTCTATTTTATTGTTATTAAAGATAAAATCTAGTTCGGCTTCGCCTTCAATTTTTTCTATTAGTTTTTTAATCATCATAAGATATAATCCTCTCCTCAAAGCGTCGAATCCTAAAGCTTTTAGCAATCCCCGTAGCAGTCAAATATGCTCTTTTAGGAATACCTAAAGGCATGGTAGCAGGAATTCCCATATTTGTTTTTGTTCTAAATAGATTTGCTTTAGGAAATGTTGGTTCAGTACAGCCAAAACAGGGTGTTCCAACAATGGTTTTTGAACTTGTATCATTCCACAAAATTTTATTGCAACTCCCTTTTGTATAGGGGGCTTGGCATCCATTTTCATAGAATAGACAACCCTCTTTTAAACCCCAACCTTTGGTATCTATTTTCCACTCAAAGTATTCATTTCGACTACAACCTGTATGTACGGTAATACCATAAAGCTCTTGGGGTCGATGAAATTCATCTACTGGAATAGGTCTATTTTTTATAAACATCATCAAAACATAAGAGAGCCATTTTGGATGAATGGGACAACCTGAAAGAGCAATAAGCTTAGAAGCATACTTTTTATAACGTTCTGTTGTATCGTTACCATTAAAACAGAAACCTGATATATTTGTAGGGTCGGCTTCTTTAAAAACACCCCCAAAAGTAGCACATGTTCCAACCACAACAATTTTTTTTGCTTTAGAAGCATAAGCTTCGGCTATATCCAAAATTTCAACACCATTTTTTTGAAATCCCTCTTTTTTAAAAGAACCCTCTAAGATAAGAATATCACACTCTAAATTCCCCTCTAAAACTTCAATTAAATTATATTTTGTCTCTAAAAGTGGATGATAAACAAGTTCAAAAGAGGAGAGTATAGAAAAGAGATGAGGATGATTAAAAAAAGAGTGAGCATTTCCATTACAGCTAATGCTCTGAAGCCAAATCACTTTGGGCTTTTTCAAATTAAGCCTTTAGTGCATTAAAGATATTTCTTGAAATATCATCAATATAAAACTCTATATTTTGAGGAAGCACGTTCTCTCCTTTAAGAAAAACCATACCTCCTAAATAACCCATAAAAAGCCCAAAAGCTGAAAAAAAATCTTGATTTCTTAATGCACCAGACTCAACACCATCATCAAAGAAAATCATAATTTCAGTAATAAAACTACTTACACAAATCATTCCTTCACAACCGTCATTAAATACTTCCCGATTGGATAAATAGACCCGAAGAAAATACTCTATCATTTCAGGTTTCTCTTTTGCCATAATAAAATAGACTTCTACAATTTTATAAATTTTTTTATCTGTTGAAATATCCATCATATTTATGGCTCTAATCTCTGAACCAATTACGTCAGAGGTATATTTTATTATCTCTTTTGCCAACATATCTTTTGAAGAGAAGTAGTTATACAAATTTCCTACACTCATCTTTAATGCTTTGGCTATATCTGGGATGGTTGTTTTGTGAAAACCGTAAATTGAAAAGAGATGAAGAGAAGTGAGCAGAATCGACTCTCTTTTTAAGGCTTTTTTATCGGCTATTTTCAAAAATATCCTTTTTTCTGTAATTGGGTGTATTTTAGCACAATAATAGTTAGAGTTCTTCTCTAACTACTTAGAAACCACCCGATTACGTCCATTATCTTTTGCTTCATAAAGAGCCTCATCTACACGCTCCAAAAGTATCATTTGCGTATCACCATCTTTAAATTCGGTAACACCAAAACTACAGGTTACTTTTCCTACATGTAAGAAAGGATGATCCTCTAAATTCTCACGTAAACGAGAAGCCAATTTCGAGGCATCTGCAAGAGAGGCAATTTGAAGTACAATAATAAACTCCTCTCCTCCCCATCGAACAAAAATATCATTATCTCGTAACAAATTCTTAACGGTGTGGGTTAATTCAATAAGAACACTGTCTCCTACATTATGCCCATAGGTATCATTGATACGTTTAAAGTGGTCAATATCAAAAAGAATCACAGAGAAGTCTTTATCATAACGGTTGGCATTGTAGATAAAATCAGGAAAGAGTGAATTTAATTTCACACGATTATAGATTCCTGTTAAAGCATCACGCTCTGCAATTCTAACAATCTTATTTTTCTCTCCAACTATTTTTGTAATGTTGTGAAAAAGTAGTAAATACTCATTACTATACGAAATTTTAGTCACTTTAATATGAAAATAATAATACTCTTTATCCTCTTGATTTAATAGCTTTACTTTAATATTATCATCTCTATTATTCTCTATTTTTTGTATCCAGTTCTTACCTAAACTATGCTTTCCTAAACATCCTTCCTCTTCAATAAAAAGGGAACCAACAGAAAAGTAAGAGGCATTAAAATCAGGAACAGAAGAAGAGCCAAAGAACGAAAGACCTTTTTTATTAATATTGATAATTTTTCTAGAATTAGCAATAATAGAGATATTATCAGTAGAGTCTAAAAAAGACTTTATAAAAATTTTATACCGTTTAGAGTAATACCGAACAGTAGCAATCCATAAAAGTAAAACTACAGCTGTAGAAATTAAAATATATTCATTCATTGCATCTAAAATTAGCTAAAAAGTCTACTATAGGTAGTGTTATTTTCATCTAAAGATTTTGAGTGTTTTTTCAACTCATTCTCAACAGACTCTTGACATGAAAAACAGAGATAACAACAATGTTTCATATCATAAAAAACAATTTGATTCTCTGTTAATGGCGAATAACATTCCGAACAGAAAGAGGCAACATTTTCTATAATATTCAAAGTTGCTCTCTCTTTCAAAAAACTATTGACACTCATGAAAGCTCACTTATCATCTTTTTAGCCTCTTCTAACGAGCTATCCAATTCTAAAGCCTGTTTATAAAGTGCCAAAGCCTCCTCTTTTCTCTGCATATCATAAAGTGTATTTGCATAATTATAGTAATGAGGTGCATACTTTTTATCTAAATCAATAGCAATTTTATGATGCTTAATAGCCTCTTCATCCTCTTTTAATTTATGCAATACATTTGCCAATGCAACATGTGCCATATCTTCTGATGGATTTAACTTGATTATCTGCTTATATGTCTCTTTCGCCTCTTGAAATTTCTTCAAATTAATTAAAACGAAACCATATTTTAAAAGTATTTCTAAATTATCAGATTCTAAGATTAATGCACTAGATAAAGCTTTATCTGCTTCGGTGTAGTCGCCTTTTTCAATTGCAACATCTGCCATTGAATTTAACTGCTGAACACGTGAAAGTTGTGGTGTAGGAGTTGAGAAAGTTTTATTCATTTCAGTAACTCCTCCTATCTGCTCATTCTCATTTTGAGCTTCAAAGTCAATACCACGCTTAGGATAAGAGCTTGAAAATAGTTGTTTAAAAAATAGATAAAAAACGACAGCTGAAATTAAAAAAAGTAAAAATTGAAAAGTACTCATTGGGTCTCCATATTTGGTAGGCATATCATAGACTAATCTAGCTTAGAGAGTCCTATATCTTAAGTTTTAGAATTAATTTGTTTGGAGAGCATTGCTAATACTCTCTCTAACTCTTCTCGATTTTTATATAAAAAAGAGTGCTTCTCCTCTTCCCCTATACGAACAAAAATACCATATCCATCTATCTCTACTCGACCTTTAGCCTCTATATCTATCCACTCTAAACTCATCTCTGCTACCTCTTTTTTATAACCTGTTTTAACCAAAACAGCAGGATAGAGTTGCTTAATATCCTTTAGATTAAAGGTTTTATCTTCTATTGTTAATTTTTTCATAGCACTATTGTAGTATAATTCCATAAAATTTAAGAAAGATTAACAATGAATTTAAATGCACAGATAAAATCAGATATAAAAGATGCAATGAGAGCCAAAGAGAAGCAGAGAAGAGACACTCTAAGAAATATTCAAGTTGCAGTCAAAGATATAGAGGTAAACCAAAGACGAGAGGTGACCGATGCAGATATTGAAGCAATTTTAGTGAAATATGCAAAACAGAGAGAAGATGCTATGGCTCAATTCAAAGAGGCAAAAAGAGATGATTTGGTTGAAAAAGAGTTAGCAGAATTGGCAATTATAAAAACTTATCTTCCAGAGCCAATGAGTGATGAGGAGCTAGAGACAACCCTTAAAGAGATTATTAGCCAAGTTGGTGCAAAATCTATGAAAGATATGGGTAAAGTTATGGGTAAAGCAAAATCTGTTATTGGAAGCCGTGCCGATGGTGGACGTATTAATGTTGTTGTTAAAAAACTTTTAATCTAAAGACCTTTCATCGTAATCCTATTGGGATTACGATATTTATTTTCTTTTTAAGAATTTATCAAAAAACTTTAAAATTATATTTTTAAAACCATTTTTTTTCATATTTATGGATAAATCAACTTCCTCCATTCCCCCATATTTTTTTAAAAGCTTTATCATCTTTTTATCTTTTTGTTGTCGTGCTATAAATAATGCTGTAAAGCCTTTTTTATTGGTAATATTGGGATTTGCTCCGTACTCTAAAAGTAATTTTGCTATCTCTAACATTCCAAATTGTGAAGCTGAAATTAAAGGGGTGTTTTTTTCAGAATATCCAGCTATATTTGTATCAGCACCACTCTCTAATAAAAGTTGAACTATAGAGATAAATCCTCTTTGTCCACTATATTGACTATCAACTGCTCCAAGAAGAGGCGTTGCTCTAAATCCATCCATCTCATTTACATCTGCACCTCTTTTAATAATAAGTCTGCTTAAATTCAAAAGTCCATGTCTACACGTATCAAAAAGTATTGGTATTCTATTAAATATAAAAGCATTATTAATCTTTAAATAACTAAAAAAAGGTCTCTTATTTCTAAATTTTGCACCATTTTCAACCAAAATCTCTAAACCTTTAATGTAAGTTCTATTTCTCTTAACATACTTTTCAAAATCTTGTTTATAGTCTCTTCTATGAGTGGCAACCATATCTTTTTCAAAAGTAACAAAGAGTTCTGAAATCATTTTATCTACATTAACCCCTTCAAGGGTTCTTCCTCTAGCTACAAACGTATGCAATAGAGGTTCACCTCTTTTATAACTAAACCTAATAGTCATATTATTGATGGGTATATTATCAACCATATCTAAATACTCTTTTACCTCCTTACGATTAAGCTCATTAGCCAAATATTCAATCGTCTCAAAATCAAAATCTTTTCTAGCTTGTTTAAAAATCCTTTCTATCTCCTTTTCACTTCCTTCTCCTCTTAAGACCCTATCTTTTAATCTCTCTTTTTTCTTTGAAACAATTTCAATATCTCTCTTTTTTTGATACTCAACTCTAGTTAAAATTCTTTCTGCCTGCTCCTCTTTTCCCATCTCTCTAAGCCGTTTAGCCTCTTTTAGCCACTCCTCTTTGGTCGATTCAACTATTTCTAATTTAGCAGTTTTAGACTCAATAACATTAAGTAGCTCTAAAAGTTGGTGCTTCTTTTGTTCTATTATATAGAGATTTTCAACCGTTCTTGTAAAAGCAACATAGAGAGCATTTATATAAATTTTATATCGCTCTAACTCATGGTTAGTTTTATCTTTTGGACGTGCATATTTTAAATGCTCTACTTCTAAATCTTCTTTATTAATAGAGGAGATTATCTCATGAAATTTTTGAGCGTTATCCTCTATAAAATTGAGTAAAATAACATTTTTATACTCCAATCCCTTAGCTTCTAAAATAGTAAAGATAAGTGGTGTATCAAACTTCTCTTTGGCTCTTTTTTTTGCCACCTCATCAAAAACAATAATTGCAAAATCAACAGAGTTTTGAGTCTGCCTATTAAACTCTTTGTACAATTTATAATTGGCTTTATGAAATGAGATTTCTCCCTCTTTTATTGAAACATTATCTATTAAATAGTTACTCTCTTTATCTATTGAACCAAAACGAAGCTGTTTTATCTTTAGTAGTTGGTTAGAGAGTTGAGTTACAGACTTTGAACTTCGATAGTTTTTGGTTAAGATAGTTATTTCACTATGCTCCTGCTCTTGAAATAACATAATTTTTAGATTAGACCATGAAAAGAAATTAGCATAAATAATCTGATTGGCATCTCCTGAAAAGATAAAATTTTCTCTTTTTTTAAGTGATTTAAGCAAAAAATATATCTCAATATTTGTAAAATCCTGCACCTCATCTATTACAATATAATCATACCTTTTCTCTACTTTTTCAAGAAGAGTAGAGGCTAAAATATTACTGTCATGAAGATTTTTCTCTTTTAAAAACAGCAGATACTTTTCAAACTTCTCATAGACCAACTCTCGACGATTTCTATCGAAAAGGGACTGCCTAACCCCTAAAGCCAAATATTCATCTTTTGTTAAATAGGCTTTGATATGTGTTCCTGTGAGAACCCCTTTAAACTCTTCGAAATAGAGTGCTGTCTCTCTTATCTTATGCCTTTTTGCCCAGAGTTTAAACTGTAAAAAATCTATGGAATCAGAGGAGTGTTTCCCTATCTTATTCAGAGCATCATCAAAAGTCAAAAAGTCAATATTGGTTGAGTCTCTACATATCTCTTTGGTATTTTTCACAAGATAAGTAGACAAAGAGGCATAAAGTACCTTCCCCTTTAATGCTCTAAGCTTTTCAATAACGACTGATGTTTTTCCACTTCCTGCTGAACCAATAAGTAAAAGAGGAAGAGTCCTATCTAACGCACACTCTTGTTCTTGACTAAATGAGATAAATTTATCTATATACCTAAACTCTCTTTTCTTATTAACATAGATACTCTCTTTAGGCTCTAACAACTCAAAGTCAATATCCTCCTCTTTAAAATTAACGCCTCGTAAAAATTTAGATTTATCATACTCATGGTTTAAAATTGTCTCTAATAGAACAATATAAGTCTCATTCTGATAACTAAAAAAGGTAAAAAGCAGTCTATCTTCATAATTTATTTTAGCTCTAAAGTAGTTGGTATTGGTTATTTTTTTTGTTTGAGCCGATTTAAAATCTCCTGCTTTTAAATATTTTATAGTTTTACTTAGCTTTTCATCTTCTTTAAAATTTTTAAAATAGGCCAATAGATAATTTCTTGACATTAGATACTTCTCTCTAATATTAATATATTTTTTTCCATCTCTTTCTCCTAAAGTTAAGTTGGTCTATTAAAATTATAGACCAATCTAACGAAAGTTTTTTTCGTTTTAACCTTTTTTTGATTCAGAAGAAAAGTATATCCCTTTAAATATTTTCTTACAGTAAAAAATATAATTTAATATGTTTTATTTATCTTTCTCTCTTCCCATCTCATGATTAAATCCTTTTAGTCGTCCTAAAAAGACCAAATATACCATCTCCGATATAGCATCATAAGGTTTTAAATCTCCCTCTTTTTCTATCGCTCGATTACGTATATCAAACTCTTTTGTATAATAATCAATAGGATATTTATCTACATGAAAATAGACACGAAAAGAGTCCTTATAGAGAACAAACTGTTTATCATGCTTATGGTCAAGAGTCTTAGAAATCAAAGAGAAAGCATAAATAGCAACAAAACTAAACTCAGCATCAATCCAATTGAACTCTTTTTTTAAATTTTTAATAACTTCAGGTGAATTAATCTTTTGACAACCTTGATTACTATTTTGCTCTTCATTAAATCCATTTAAAGAGCAATACTCTTTATAAAATGCAATATAGCTATCTATATCTGCATAATAATCTAAAAAATCTTTAATTTTAATACGATTAATTCTATACCTCATGGTTACTTTCATCTTTGCTTTATCCACACGATTTACTGAGAACTTGGTTGTACGATGTTGTTTTAAATGGTTATAGAGCTTCTTATTTTTCCCTCGAATTCCCTCTAATGAGACTATCTCTGGCAAAACACTATATGAGGTATTAAAGTCATATCTATTTAAATACTCAGAAGGCACAACCCTTAAAGCTTCAATATAACGCACAAATCGATGGGTACTCATATGCTCTTGATAGTTTAGAGTCACTTTTTTAAATGTACGTTCTTTATAAGAGTAAGATTTAATAGGCATATTACTACGATGCTCTAAAATATCAAAATCATCAGGAGCTGTAGCCGTTGATTTATAAAATAACCCCAAAACACCATAAAAGATTTTATTTTCTAAATATCTTAATGATGCCCATACCTCTTGAGCAAAAAAAAGTATTAATAAAACAAAAGGTACACCATAAAAAAAGAGACTATGATTAAATGCTTTTGCCCAAGCGCTATCAATACCCCACCAATCAAAAGAGAGCGATGTTGTGATATTAGGATTGTCATTAAAAAACTCTTTAAACGTACCAACAGAACTGATTGTATCAGGCAATGCAAAAAGAACTGTTGCTAAAATAGCAAGAATCATTACAAAAAATTTGCTGTCCTCATTTATACCCAGCTTATTACCATTACTTCTAATTAAAGAGTCAATATCCTCTTTATCATGGTTATTGCTCTCATAATGTTTTATCTCTTCTAGCTCACTATAAGTACGATTAGAGTGGTAGAGTTTCAAAATATCATTTAATGATTGCGTTGTTTCTAAAAAATAGGCTAAAAGGGATTTCCATTCATTATAGTAAAGCAGTTGAGTGATGTCCTCTTTTTCATTAATCTGTCCCAAAGAGCTAACATTTCCAATAGCGATATAATAAGCACTACATAAAGCGTTGTCAATCTTCATAAAAAGAGGTTTTTTAGAGATAAGCAACTGCACATAATTCTCTATCTTCTCTTCTGACCATTTTTGAAACACTTGATTATTTTTAAATTTATCATCAATAACTGAAGTATCTTGTGGAGTCATAAAAATAATTTTACCTGTTAATCCCTCGCGTACCTCTTTGATACTTTTCGTAATTCTATCAAAATATTTAGCAGAGACAACAGTATTTAAAAAACGAGAGATTGCCTGTTCTTCATAACAGTCGAGTACTATCTTTTTGTGCGTATTCTCATCCAAATTATCTCTGCTGTTTGACTCTTCAAAAAGATTATGGATATGCTCTTTTGTACTCTGTTGATTTACTGTCTTAAAATTATAGAACTCATCCTCTTTAACCTCGTAGCGATACTCTTGAAGTTTTAAAATTTTACTTTGAATATTTAAACTGCTTAAATTCACATCAGAATCTTGAGCCTCATAACACGCCTCTAGAATAAAATGCTCTAAACGTACCTCTTTCTCTTTGGTTGGCTTACGATTAAAAGCTTCATGATTAAGATGGTCATTTAAAAAAGTCTCTTTAAGTACATCCTCCTGAGTCTCACTTAAGAGAGGATAGTTGTTCTCTTTTGCAAAAAGTTCATGGATAAGTGCTTTATCTAATTTTTTATCTGCTTCAATATCTCTACTATTTGTAAACTCAAAATAGTAAAATCCAAACTCATTAAATATCACCTCTCCCGTTCGTTGAGTATCTTTAAATTTAAAGGTTATCTTTCCCCAATAACCAATAGTATTTTTAGCTGGATAGAGTTTGATTAAAGGATGTAAGCTCTCTGCGTCAGGAGGTATCCGTTTATCATATATTTCTAGTTTACTCTTCTCAATTAAATCATTCTCTTCTAAAAAAGTATTTAAACCTTTTAAAAAAGAGTTCTTATCTTCGGATTTACTGCTATTGTAGTATTCATCAAAATATTTGGGAAGCCACAAGAGGTAAAATGCGTACTCTTTCATTATTATGCTCCATATTAAAGATTATAAACTTTAACATAAAAAAAGAGAGAAAACTAGAAAAGTGTAATTTCTTAACACTTTTCTAGAGCAACTTTTACTTATACTGCTCCTTTAAATCTGCTAAATAACTGATTACTCTCTGTTGATAAACCCTATCTTCCTCTTCATCAAGACACGATTGAAATTTTAATAGGGCCTCTATATCTATCTTTGAAACAAACCGTTTAATCTCTTTTGTCTCTTTCTCTACTTGAAAAATCAAATCTTCAAAATTAAGCCCATTGTCACTCTTTATCTTCTCGAAATACTCCTTAACAGCATCTACCAATATCTCGGAACGCTCTTCATCATTATTATAAATATCACGAGCTGTTTTTAAAAGAAGCTCCTCTTCACAAGGTGTAATTTTTCCATTTACAGCCACCACTAGTGTTAAAATCTTAGCACGATACTCCAAAGAGTTATTATGATAAAGAAGAATCTCCCTAAAGACCTTTTTAATCTTTCTTCTAAATTTCTTATACAAAAAAATATTCTCCTAAGAATTCAATAAATCATGTACAGACTCTAAAGGATTTTTTCCATTTAACATCTCATAAACCTCATTGGCAATCGGAAGATAGATATCTTCTCGTTTTGCAATATTAAAAAGTGCTTTTGTTGTGGGAATACCTTCTGCAACCTCTCCTAACTCTTTAAGAATCTCATCTAAACTCTTTCTTTGGGAAAGACCAAGCCCAACACGATAGTTTCTAGAGAGTCGAGAACTTGCTGTTAAAAAGAGGTCTCCAGCCCCACCTAAAGAGAGAAATGTCTCTGATTTTGCTCCAAAATGTTCACCAAAACGGCTCATCTCAACAAGTCCACGTGAAATTAATGCTGCACGAGCATTATTTCCAAGCTCCAGACCATCACAGAGACCCCCAGCAATAGCAATTACATTTTTATACGCTCCTGCAACTTCTGCACCAACCACATCATCATCAACATATCCCTTTATAAAATCGGGTAAGGAATCAGCATAAATATGGGCTAATTGATTATTTGTCGATGAGATTTTTAATGCCGTAGGAAGTGATTTCTGAACCTCTGTTGCAAAAGATGGACCAGAGATATATGCCAACCTATCCTCCTCAATAAAAGAGCCATAGACTTCATTTAAAAAAGCCCCTGTCGAAGTCTCTATCCCCTTTGATGCTACCAGAATACTCTGCCCTCTATCTTCAAAATTTTCCTCCATCCATGAGCGTACAGCTTGAGCTGGAATTGCCAAAATTAAATATTGATGAGACAACGCTTCATCTAAGGAGACATAGTTTTCTATATCCTTTGGCTTCCGTGAAGTTATTTTGACCTCATTCTCTTGACTATAGGCGTGATAGAGTGCTTGTCCCCATTTACCTGCTCCAATAATTGCTAATTTCATTTAATCTCCAAATAGTTTTATAATCTAATATAGTTTTCAAACTTTTCTAAATCTTTATTATATCCTATACAAACAATAGTATCACCAACATCAAAGCGATTCTCTAGACCACTGGTTATAAATATAAATTGATTACTTAATCTTTCATCAATCATTCCTACCAAAATCACTCCGTGCCGTGTAAAATCAAAGTCATCTACCATTACACCATCCAAAGAAGAGCCTTTTGGAATCTTCATCTCTCTAAATGAAAAATCCTCATCGGGACTTAAGAGCCGTTCTACCAATTTGGTTGCAACAGGTTTATGTAAAATATTATGAATACGGTTTGCACTCACTTGATAGAGGTCTATTATTTTACTCGCTCCTGCCATTTTTAACTTTTGAGTAGTATGAGGTGAATCAGAGAGTGCCACAACAATTGCAGAGGGAAAGAGTTCATGAAGTGAAAGGGTTAAAAATACATTTAAATAGTGGTCATCCATAACACAGATTAAATAGTCATTTTCATTCACCTCCAGCTTCTCTAACTCAACATCATCAGTAACATCTAAAAGCTTTACATTAGTATAACCATCTTTTATCGCTTTTTTATATGCCTCCTCTTCATTAACAACAATAATAAAACTCATCAATTTATAACCCAACTCATGGGCTAAAAAGAGACGCTCTTGACTGTATCCAAACATAAAGGCCTTCTCTTTAAACATATCGTATCTCCTCATGTAATGTTTTAAAGTGTTCAATGCTAACCTTTCGCCCCATAAGTAGTAGAATATCCTCCTCTTGTAAATGCAGTCGCATAGGAGGATTAAAGATAAACTCTCCTGAACGCCCAACTTGCAGTCCAATACAGAGCAGTTTATGCTCTTTAAAATTGAGTTCATTCAACTTTTTTCCTACCAATTTTCGATGATAAATTAGATTAATCTCATCTAATTGTGCCAGATGTTGTCCTGTTAAAATAGCATAAATCGCTTTATACATTACGGGTTGAGTAATGGCAGAAAAGAGCATTCTATTGGCAATAAGACTTGGCATCACCACACTGTCTGCACCTGCGAGTTTACACTTTTTTGCAATCTTATCTGTCGTTGCTCGTGTAATTACTCGAATATGTGGCGAGAGGGCTTTTGCATTTAATGTAATATAGATATTGGCAATATCACTTCCTGTTAATGCCAAAAGTGTAATCTGTGCATAGTTGGTATTAAATTTTGCAATTACATCATGTCTACTGGCATCCTCATGTATCGCACTATAGCCCTCTTTTATCGCCTCTTCAACTTTATCTCTATTGTTATCAATGACAATATATCGTCGCGTATACTCTGAAGCGTAATGTTTTAAAAACATACGAGTCATCTGTCCATAACCACAGATAATCATAAACTCTTCATTTTTATTTATCTCTTCAACAATTCTATTCTCTTTTAACTCATTTAACTTTTCAGAAAAGGCTGAAACAATAACTGAAGTTACAAAAGAAATCATAGCAATTCCTGTAACAATAATTGCCATAGAGACTACTCGACCCTCTGGAGTTACAGGAGAGATGTCTCCATACCCAACAGTAGAGATGGTAATCAATGCCCAATAGAGTGCATCAAACAGCGAGTTGATATTATCATTGCTCTGCTCTTCAAACACATAAATAGCAATTCCAGCAGTAACTGTAATAAAAAAAACAAGAAAAAGAAGAGTAAAGAGTTCAAACTTCTTACTTGATAAAACACTAAGAAATTGATTAATACTTTTGGTATAACGCAAGAGTTTAAAAACACGAAAAAGTACAAAAATACGTAAAACCCGTAATGGTCGATAAGCAGGAAGAATTGCCAGAAGGTCAACGATTGCTGTTGGAGAGAAGAGATACTCTATCTTCCCTTTTAAAGTAATTTTAGTCGGTTTCCAAAGAGAAAATGGACGATTTAGAAATTGTGACTCTCCATACTCTTTTACTACCAAGGTATGCCAATCATTATAGACCCATAAACGGGCAAGATACTCAATAGTAAAAATAATTGTAACAATATAAATATCAAAAAAACCCATCCAATCAGGCACTTTATGTTTAACTTCATAAACCAAGATAGTTATAGAGACGATAATTAGTGAAATCATAAAAATATCAAAATATTTCTTATAACGATAATCTTGATTTTGTAAGAAATTAGAAGCAACCTCTTTTATCTGCCTGTAGGAGTCTGAACCATTTAGAAAAAAAGCAAACTTTATGATAATTTTTTTTAACACGATAACTCCTTTAATAGTTATTATAAAGGAGTTGTGCTTTAGATTATTTTAAATGTTTAATACTAAAAAATCTTTAGGTACTCGATGTAGAAGTTTTATAATTAAAGATGAAGATAAAAAGAGTTCAATCTCTTCTGGATACATCACAATCAACTCTGCTTCACTTTTTTCAATATACTCAACCAAATCCTCTTCAAGACCTCTATTCTCTTCTATAAAATCTCCTTTGATATGGAAATTTGCTTTACACGCCTCAAACAGCTCTTTTTGTCGCTCTTTTTGAGTTTGATTAATCTCTATATCAATGCTACTCACAATGGGTGCAATACGAAGGTGGTCATCTTCTATTAAAGAGGTATTCAAAGTAAATCTGTAATCATGTACCATCCTTAACTCTGCTTTAGGGAAAAGATGTTGGGTTGCTTTTAGAACCTCTTCTGATTTTGGATTTAAATCAATAGGCAATAAAATATTATTGTATCCTTCTCCTTCATTTTTAATAATCCAATAACTATAAGCTGTTTTATGAAGAAGCTTACGATTAAGTGATTCATGATAAGATGTGATAAAAAGAATATCTTTATGCTCCTTTCCATAGGCTTTAACTTGGTCAAGAGTATCATCAATGAGAACCATAATTGATATGCTCTTATCTGCCCCTAATTTGGTTAATTTCTTTTCGATATTCTCTTTAATTAATCTTTTATCCACTCTATTTTGAGATTTCTTATCTTCAGATAGAAAAAAGTCTGGAAGCTTAAATAGTGGCTCTTCATGAACGAAAAGTACCTCTAAAGTTGTCTCATGTTGCTGGGAAAAAGCTACTGCTTTTTCTAAAAGGTTATCTATATTGTTTATTTCATTCAGTAAAACAACAACACGCTTAAATATATGGTTCATACTGCTTCTCCTCTATTCTTAATTAATCTTAACAAACATAGTCTAATCTTATTTCTTTTATAAGAAATAATCTCATATTTTACAATGATAAGCCTAAAATCTTATAAAAAAGAGGGATATATTTTAATTTAAACGTGATATACTTCTCTAAATTCAAACAATGGAGTAATAAAAATGAATAAGATTCAACTTTCTTTTAATGTTATCGGAGCAATATTAATATCAACTTCTCTCTCTGCAATAGAGATGACAGACTATAAAGTAATTGAAGGAACATACGAAGAGGCTTATGTAAATGGTGCTTTAACCGTAGAGAGTGGAAATCAGGACCAAACCAGTTATAACGCACATGCCGATGCAAGTTTTAAAACCATTCATACTTCTGCCCCATACTCATGGGAAGTCACAGCAAATGCCAACAGTGATTTTACTAAAGGTCAAAATAATGGTGACGAATCAGAAGATAGCTATGATAGTTTTATGAGTGGTCGAATGGATAAATATATTTATAATGATGATACTCTCTTCATTTATGGTTCAGGAGATTTAGGATATAGAAAACAACTTACTGCAAATGATGCGGATGACCTATTCTCAAAAATTGGAGTCGGTGCAGGTTATGGACGTATGTATGATGCAACTCCTTTGGCTGTAGCAATTCGAATCGTTGAAGATTTAACTGCTTATAAAATAATTAACAAACCTGTTTCAGATGAAGGGATGATTGCTTTAGCTAAAGTTATTGACCTTGAAGATGAATATCGAAGTAAATATGGACTCAATGATTATAAAAAGTATTGGTATAGTGACATGGAAAAAGCACTTAAAAACTCTGGTGCTATTCAAAAAGATTCTGTGGGAACATTTGGTATTGTAAGAATCAACGAAATTATTGATTTAGAAAGAATCTCTGGAAGATTTCACGGATGGAAAGTAAGAGGTGGACTTGGTCAGATTCTATCTAACTATGATGGAAGAAGTGGTTCAACAACAGCTGATGCAGAGTTTGATTATGGTCTACCTATAGGCTACCAATCACAGTTTAGAGAAACAGCTATCTTTTCACAGATTTTAGATAGTGATGAAGCCATTGATTATCAATTCAGAAATACAGCTACTTATACTTATGAAGTTGCAGATAGAATTGATTGGGAAAACAGTTGGACACTTGGATTTGATAAATATAATCAAGGAGATGATGTCGTAAGTAACGCATTTTCAACAGGTTTTAGATACTACTTGGCAAACCGATTAACATTTGATACAACTTTCTCATTAACTAAAACAGATGGAACAAATGGAAATAGTGTTGAAACACCTGACTGGGATAGCAAGTTCTATACAGGTATTCGTTACAGACTTAAATAATTCTATTTTAAAAACCTCCTTTTGGAGGTTTTTATAAAAATATTATGCCAATCTCTCTTTTAAGAGTTGATTCACCTTTTGAGGATTTGCAGAACCTTTACTCGCTTTCATTGTTTGACCAACAAAGAAACCAAATAACTTCTCTTTTCCCCCCTTGAACTGTTCTACTTTATCTGGATTTGCTTCTAAGATAGCATCGATAATCTCTAAAATAGCTCCATCATCACTTACTTGTGCCAAGCCCATGGAATCAATTAAATTAGAAATATCTGCATCTCTCTCCATTAGAACATCCAAAATATCTTTTGCACCTTTTCCACTTATCGTTCCATCATCAATTTTAGAAACCAATTCACCCAACTTAGAGGCAGAAACAGGAGAGTTTATAATATCGAATTCTGTCTTTTTTAATCGTCCTAACAGCTCTGTGGTTAACCAATTTACCGAGTTTTTAGCACTTGCTCCTGTCTCTAACATCGCTTCAAAGAAATATGCCAACTCTTTTTCAGAACACAATACCAATGCATCATATTTTTTTACTTTAAGCTCTTCAACATAACGCTTAATTTTAGCATCGGGGAGTTCAGGCATCTCTAACGCCTCATCAATCATCTCTTGAGTCACTACCAACGGACGTAAATCTGGGTCTGGGAAGTAACGGTAGTCAGCAGCCTCCTCTTTACCTCTCATAGATTTGGTTACTCCCTCTTCTACACTCCAGAGTCTGGTCTCTTGAAATACCTCATCTTCATAAACACCATCTTCATAAGCTTCTGTTTGACGTTGCACCTCATAAGCAATAGCCGATTCTACAAAACGAAAAGAGTTAATATTTTTAATCTCAACACGTGTGCCAAACTCTTTTTGTCCTTTTGGACGAATAGAGACATTCACATCACATCTAAATGAACCCTCTTGCATATTGGCATCACTAATATCAAGATAACGTACCGTTGAGTGAAGTTTTTTTAAGTAAGCAACAGCCTCATAAGAGTTTCGCATATCAGGTTCAGAGACAATTTCCAAAAGTGGTGTTCCTGCACGATTCAGGTCAACTTTAGAGTGGTTTCCTTCATGCATATTCTTTCCTGCATCTGCCTCAAGGTGCGCTTGTGTCATACCGATACGCTTTTGCGTTCCATCTTTTAAATCGATAAAAACCTCTCCTTTCTGCACAATCGCTTTGTGTAACTGTGTAATCTGATAAGCAGAAGGACTATCGGGATAAAAGTAAGATTTTCTATCAAAATTAGAGCTATGATTTACATTTGCATTAATTGCATAACCCAATCGCATGGCTTTTACTGCTGCCTCTTTGTTCACTACAGGCAAAGCTCCAGGAAGTGCCAAACAGGTAGGGCAAGTGTTGCTATTTTGATGCTCTGCAAAACTTGTGGGACAAGAGCAGAACAGTTTTGTTTTTGTATTTAATTGAACATGAACTTCTAAGCCAATAACGGTTTCAAACATTGAGTGGACCTTTTTTTAATTACTTATAATAAGTTTATAATTTTTTGGCGTATTATACCCTCTGTTTGTTTTTGATGGGATTAACTCTATTTATACGACCATAAGAGTCCAAACTTCTTAATTAATTGATGCTTTTTGAGTTTTCTAAGAATCCATGTTGCACGTTTCTCATCAGCAGGAAGATAAGATTTTATCTTATAAAACTTCTCATAGTTTAAAATATATGAAAAAGGAAGATATTTTTTAACCTTTTTTTCATATTTTCTAGCCTCTTTTAAACTAT
>Ga0256828_1000946_pt1 | contig 18815 bp, 21 predicted proteins | sample CV88metaG_FD_185993 | JGI IMG/M metagenome (GOLD analysis project Ga0256828, IMG submission 185993) | Hydrothermal vent microbial communities from East Pacific Rise, Pacific Ocean - CV88 | ecosystem: Environmental > Aquatic > Marine > Hydrothermal vents | place: Pacific Ocean: East Pacific Rise...
CTTTTTGATAACGATCCCGTATTGGCAGAAGCTTCAAAGTTAATGTTGGCGGTAGGGGATGAGTGGAGGGATTTCGCTCTGATGATTGCAAAATCAATTAAATCAAAAAATCCGATAGATTACAGAATGATCTCCGATAAACTAAGGGATATTAGTGAAAATGAAGCCAAAGTTTATAGAAAAATGCTTGAATTCAAGGCAAATATCTAAATGCTCATCAAGGTATCGAATGTTACAAAAAGATATGGAGATATCAAAGCATTGGATGGTCTCTCTTTAGAGATAAAAAAGGGTAGGATATTTGGTCTTTTGGGTGTGAATGGTGCAGGGAAAAGTACACTTTTGTCTGTTTTGAACGGTTTGACCGACATAGATGAAGGAGATGTAGAAATTTTTGGGCTTGATCTTAAAAAGGAGATCAGGGAGATTAGAAATATCAGTTCTATCGTACCTCAAAATCTGGCTTTTTATGAAAAACTTACAGTCAAAGAGAATTTGGAATTTTTTTCCAATATTCAAAAAGCATCTAAAGAGAATTTTCTTAAAGCCATAGAGATCAATGACCTCTCAGAACTTCTGAACCAAGAGGCTTCTACACTCTCCGGAGGACAGAAAAGAAGACTCAACATGGCAATAGGACTGCTGAATGACCCTCAGATCATCTATTTTGACGAACCGACAGTCGGCATAGACCCTAAAAGCAGGAATGATATTCTGGATTCCATAAGATCATACAAAGATCTTGGAATTACTGTGGTTTATACCAGCCACTATATGAACGAGATTGAGAAGATATGTGATGATGTCGCTGTCATAGCTAAGGGAAAACTGATCGAACAGGGAACACTTAAAGAGATACTGCAAAGCAAAAGTCAAACACTTGAAAAACATTTTTTAGAGTTGACCAGTGAGGCTCAGGATGTTTAGTGCCCTGGTAAAAAAAGAGTTTCTTCTGGTACTGAGGGATAAGCAGGCACTTATGGCACTTTTTGTGATGCCGGCTATTTTTATTTTGATCATGTCAGTAGCAATGAGAGATATCTTTTCCCAAGAGAGTATCAGTTTTGATACAGCTATCGTAGATGCAGATAACACTGCTATCAGTAAAACACTGGAAAAAGATATTGCAGCCAATAAAAGTTTTCATCTTGTAGATCAGAGTGAAGCAGGGTTTATTGTTCATATACCAAAAGGCTATGGTGACGAGAACAGTGCGAAGAGTCCTAAAATAGAGATACAGGTCAAAGGCTCTGCAAAGAGCGATGTGATAGAACTTTTTAAAGCAAAACTCCTTAAAGAGGTTGTTGATCTGAAGTTAGGCATAATTACAGAACGTTTGAGTGAATTTTCCGATGAAGCAGCGGCAGCGGTAGGTTCGGTGAAACTCTCTACGGATGCACTTTTTGATCTGCGTTACAATGAGAAGAAAGAGGTACCCAATGCTACACAGCAAAGTGTACCTACATGGATCGTATTCGGTATGTTTTTCATTATTATTCCTATGTCAACGATCTATATTAATGAGAGAAAACAACATACCTTGGCAAGACTGAACTCTATGAATGTCTCCGCATTTTCTATTACACTTTCTAAAATCATTCCCTATCTCTTCATTGCACAGATTCAGGTTTGGGTCATGGTGGCAGTGGGGATGTTCATCGTACCTCTGTTCAATACACCGGCATTGGAGATAAACGGCTCTGTTGCCGGACTTGTATTCCTCTCCTTTGCGTTGAGTATTGCAGCAGTAGGACTCTCCAGTCTCATAGCAGTCATAGCAGATTCTACGGAACAGGCAACGACCATAGGAGGTATATCCAACATACTTTTAGGCTCCATCGGGGGTGTGATGGTTCCTAAATTCTTCATGCCTGAGTCTATGCAGACTTTAGCAAATATCTCTCCTATGTCATGGGGATTGGACGGATTCCTGGATATCTTTTTAAAAGGCGGGGATTTTGCAACGATTTTAAATGAATCATTTATGTTGCTGCTCTTTGGCGCTATCCTATTAATACTATCTATGATACTATTACACAGAAAATTAAATAGAGGGCTTTAATGGATTTTGAAGAGTTAAAATATGATATTAAAGAGATGATCATCAAAGAGTGTGAAAAAGAGGATATTACGCCTGAAGAGATAGGTGATAATGTGATGCTTTTTTCAGATGAGAGCAGATTGGAGTTGGATTCACTGGATGCACTGCAGATCTCTATGGGATTACTGAATAGATATGGTGTAAGATTGGGTGATTCGAAGGATTTCAGAAGAACAGTAACGACTATTGAAGAGTTGGCAAGGTATATAAACGAACAAAATGGCTAAGGTAAACATTTTAAATTATGAGATCAATTGTTCACAAGGTAATCTTCAAGAAACATTGGAAGCAATCAAACATGATCGGATAGACAAATCGCTAAAAAGAATACAGGCATCCCAGGAAGATGTAGAGATTCCCTATTATCTGTTTAAAGAAGAGATCAAACAAGATCAAAAAAGTATTTATGAAGCTATCAGGAACCTGCTTGTAAAGATCATACCTGCAATAGAAGAGAGTAAAAGAAGCTCTACAGCACTGATCATAGGGACCTCTTTGGTGGATTGGCATCTTGTTGATGCGATCAATGCTTCAGTGTATGAGAATGAAAAAACCCCCTATACTTCCCAAAAATACAGTATAGATTCTTATGCGAAAGAGCTCTCTTATGAGTTTGGTCTCAATGATTTTACAATGACCATCAATACAGCATGTACATCAAGTGCAAATGCACTGCTCGAAGCTTCCAATATGATCGATATCGGCTTGTTTGAGTATGCTATTGTCATTGGTGTAGAGATATTTTCTCCTATTATGAGCAGCGGATTTTATGCGATGGATCTTATTGCTAACAGTGTAGCCAAACCCTTTGATCTTGACAGAGACGGATTGGTTTTAGGTGAAGCAATAGCAGGGATATTACTTGGTAAAGAGGATACAGTGTGGTCATTGGAAGGCGGTTTCAGTAACTGTAATTCTCATACGATCACTTCTGTAAGCCAAAGTGGTGATGAGTGTGTGGAAGTTATGCAAAAAGCACTTAAAAACAGTAGGGTGGAAGCAAAAGAGATTACCGCACTGAAAACACATGCAACCGGTTCACACAGCAATGATCTGGCTGAACTCAATGCCATAAGCAAAGTGTTTGAATCTTCTTTGACTTTTACCGCACTGAAACCCTATGTCGGACATACCATAGGAGCTTCGGGTGTACTGGAGATCGCATTGTTGATGGCAGCAGTGGATGACGGGTTCATCCCTAAAACATATTTTTGCGAAAAACCGATACTCCCGGAATATAGACCGATAGCTGAACATAAAAAGTGCAAAGAGGGAATTTTTATGTGTAACTATTTCGGTTTTGGCGGTAATAATATTTCAATGATCATTAAAAAAGAGATATCATGAAACTCTACATAAAAAATTACAGCAGTTATAGAAGTGATCAGGAAGATATCAATATTAAACAAGTTCTAAAACAGAAGTATAAACTTGATACAAGAAGACAGGATGATTTCATTCATTTGGCACTTTATGGTGCCCAGTTGCTAAAAGAAAAAACAGTGATCCGTGCAGATGATGAGCTTTATGTAACAAGCGGTTACGGTGATGTAGATGTGGTACAACGTACCAATACCTATGTGAATAAGGAAAAACAGCCTGTTAAATTGTTTGATTTTATCAATTTGTTGGGGAATACTACAAGTTATTATGTTGCAAAATCATTAAATATAAGCGGTAAAAATATATTTCAGATTTCAGATAATTTCACCTATATAAATTCACTTATTTCTTTGTATGCATCAATCAGGAATAGTCAAAAAGATGCTATACTATGTGCTATAGATCTGGCAAGTACTCCTACGGAAGTAAGTAAGAGAGTTTTGGGGGTGGATGAGGATGCAGAGACCGTCAGCAGTGTGAATTATCAGAAATTTTCATTGGATGCCGAAGATGCCATAGCAGAAATAGAATTTGATATGAAAACATACAGTTTGGATGAAGTGAATACAATGTTGGCAGAAGAAAATAGAACAGTTTTAAGCTCTATACGGTGCATGAAACTGCAAAGTTTGAAAGACTCAAAGTTTTTTGAAACCTTGGCAAGCTATGCAGTGAACAGTGCTATGAAAAAAAATGAAGATATGGTCTATATAGATTGTTTTGAAGAGAAGTATAAAATATTAAAATTAAAGAGTTTGAGATGAATGCGTATATCAACACTTATGAATTGTTATGTGATGCAGGAGATACGAAAAGTTTAATGGAAGCTGTCTATAACAAAGAGTCAGCGCTTGTGATAGATAATTCTTACATTAAAGATGCAACAGCTGGTTTGGGAAAGATGGAATATGAAGATATTTTCACTGTGATGGATGCAGTTACAGCAAAAGTCCTGAAGGAGTCAAATCTTGAGAACTTTCATAATACTTTACTCATTTTAGGTTCATCAGTCGGGGGTATGCAAGAGTGTGAGCAGATATTCTACAGTGAAAAAAGTTTTAAGAATATTGATCCGAACAGATATTCAATGAATGCACTTAGTGATTATCTTATGAAAAAATTTAATTTTTATGACACAAGAGCACTCTCAACGGCATGTACTTCAAGTGCAAATGCCCTTTTGTTGGCAAAAAGACTTATCGAAGTAGAAGCCTATGAGAATATTTTAGTCATGGGAGTAGACGGCTTATGCTATTCAACGGTATTGGGCTTTTATGCATTAAGTGTATTGTCTGATAAAAAATGCACCCCCTTTGATAAAAACAGAAATGGAATGAATGTTGCTGAAGCAGTAGGAGCACTTTTAATACAAAATGTGAAACAGAGTGACTCCATAGAACTTAAAGGTGTGGGTGCAAGCAGTGATGCCTATCATATGACCAACCCTGATCCTGAAGCAGGAGGTGCTATTGCATCCATGGAGAATGCTATTGCTGATGCAGGTCTTGATATAGGTGAAATAGATTACGTCAATGCACACGGTACTGCAACCATTGCAAATGATAGAGTTGAATCCTTAGCCATTGAAAAACTTTTTGGTAAAAATGTTTATGTAAGCTCAACAAAGGCCATCACTGGGCATACCTTAGGTGCAGCAGGAGCCATAGAGGCCATTATCTCTTGTGAAGTACTTAAACACGCTATGATCCCTCCTCAAACAGGCTTGAAAGAGCTTGAAAATCAAAATATTAATGTACCGGTACAAAGTATTGAAATGAATATTCGAAATGTCATTAGTAACTCTTTTGCTTTTGGCGGGAATAATACCTCTATAGTATTTGGAGTTTAGATGAAAAAAGTAGCGATCAAGATCACAGCTTCAGCAAAAGTATATGCTCCTTTTAAACTAGATAATTTAGATGAAAAAAGAATCATACCCAATATGATGGTACGTCGTCGTTTGACACGAAATGCCAAAGTAATGCTCTATTTGGCTGACAGTTGTGGTGTAGATAACGGTAAAGTGGTCTATGGCAGTTGTTACAGTGAACTTGAGGAGACTGCAAATATTGCAAATTCTGTTTTAATGAAAGAGTTACCTTCACCGATCTCTTTTCAAAACAGTGTATATAATACAGCACCGTCTTATTTTTCACTCATTCATAAAGATAAAGATGAGATAATTACAGTCTCTTCCGGGATGAAAACATCCTTGGATACACTTAAGACAGCAGCGTTGCAAGCATTGATCTCAGGAGAGAAGATCTTTTGTGTTGCTGTAGAATGTATCAATATCAAAAATATAGATGAGATAAACAGATGCACAGATTATCTTGAAGCAGGAGCAGCAGTTGTGTTGGAGATAGCACAAAACAAAGAGGGTGCAAAAGAATTGGAAGATTTAGGCATACCGGGGGTAATAGACTCATTGCAGGATTTGATGAGTGTTGTGAACATGCATGAACAAGGGATAGAAAAGATCCTTATAGAACTTTAATTTCAGGGGAAAGTAGAAAAATGGTAATAGATAACAGTGTCGCAAGTTATGAAAAATTTACACATAATGAAAATATAAAACTAAGTACGGATCAAACATTTATTGATTTTATCAATGCAGGTCAGGAGTTCTTACTTGATCAGATACGGGACGGACGACCAATTTACGGTATTACAACAGGATATGGTGAAGCAGGAAGCAATTATGCAGCATTTGAAGAGGCGGAAGAGCTTCAAAAAAATCTTTACAGATTTTGCGGTGTGGGTGTGGGTAAATACCTAAGTGTCAATGTGGTCAAGATCATGCTTACTATACGGTTGATAAGTCTGAGTAAAGGTAAAAGCGGCGTAAGTTACAACCTTTTAAAAAGATTTGAAATTCTGCTTGAAAATGAGATCTATCCGCTTATTCCGTCACAGGGTTCTGTAGGTGCCAGTGGAGATTTGGCTCCTTTGTCTTATATAGCAGCAGTGATAGCGGGAGAGCGAGAAGTCATCTACAAAGGCGAAGAGAGAAATACGGCAGATGTCTACAAAGAGTTAGGAATAGAGCCCTATGTCTTCAAAGCCAAAGAGGCATTAGGTGTCATAAACGGAACAGCAGCAATGAGTGCCATTGCCATAGATGCGATACAAAGATTTGAACTCCTGCTTGACAGTATGGAGAGTTTTGTTGCATCTGTTTTTGAGCTTCTTCTTTGTGATACAACCCCGTTGGAACCGTTCGTGCATGAGAGTAAACCTTTTGAAGGGCAAAAAAAGAGTGCATCCAATATCTTTGCAAAATGTAAAGATTCCAAACTGACACATCAGGCTTTTAGCAGATATGAGAATTTCCATTTGGAAAAAGAACAGAATATCCAGGACAGATATTCCATTCGTTGTGCACCACAGGTTCTAGGTGTTGTACGTGACTCTCTTGAAGTGGCCAAAAAATGGATACAAACAGAGATAAACGGAGTGAATGACAACCCTCTTATCGATCATATCAATCAAAAAATTTACACTTCAGGTAATTTTTACGGTGGGTATATTGCTCAGGCAATGGACAGTATGAGAATATGTGCAGGAAATGTAGCTGATCTTCTTGATAAAGAGTTTGCACTTCTGATAGACCATAAATTCAATAAAGGATTAGGTGAGAGTCTTAAGATAAATAACAGATCGACACATCATGGTTTAAAGCTTATTCAGGTAACACTTAGTTCTTTGGCAGCAGATGTCATCATGAACACAACGGCTGCATCACTGCACTCCCGTCCGACAGAGTCTCTCAATCAGGATAAAGTCAGTATGGGAACAACCGCTGCACTCAACTTTGAAAAACAGCTTCCTGACTTGGCAAATATGCTTAGTATTGCATTTATAGGTATGGCACAGGCAGCAGATATAAGAGGGGTAGAGAAGTGCTCTTCCCATCTCCAAAAGAATTATAATGCTATACGGGAAATGGTTAAAGTAATGAAAGATGACAGAAGATCAGACCTTGATATTAGAGCAGTCAATGAGATACTGCTCAGCGGAAAGTTGGCATAATGGACCGTAAAAAAGTATTGATCACAGGTTCTACCGGAGCCATAGGTGAAGCGTGTGCAAGATATTTTCATAATAACGGATATTTTGTCTATTTGCACTATAGAAGTAAAGAGGCAAAAGCAAAAGAATTAAGCAGAGCATTGCAACACTCTAAAATTATTGGTTTTGATATTACTGATAAAGAAGATGTATTAGAAAAATTACAAGATCTTGAGTTGGATGTTCTGATTAACAATGCAGGTATTACCAAAGACAATCTTTTTTTCTTCATGAGTGATGATGAGTGGAATGATGTGATAGATACCTCTGTGAACGGAACGTATTATGTTACAAAAGCAGTACTTAAAAATATGATCCGCAATAAAAAGGGTGCCGTTGTGAATGTGGCATCTATTTCAGGAATCATCGGAAATCCCGGTCAGACAAATTACTCCGCTGCCAAAGGTGCAATGATCGCTTTTACCAAAGCACTTTGTGCAGAAGTTGCACGCTATAAAATAAGAGTGAATGCTGTCGCACCAGGCTTGATAGAGTCTGAAATGACAGAAGCACTGGACCTTAAAGAGATGAAAAAAACCATTCCTCTTAAACGGGTCGGCAGACCTGAAGATGTGGCAGAGTCTGTTTTCTTTTTGGCAGATAAAGCATCTTATATCACCGGAGAGATACTCAATATCAGCGGCGGACTTGTAAGGTAATTCTACATATGTCAAATATACTCTCTATTCTGTTTGCTCCTGTATTTGTCATACTTTTGCACTATTTTGAATTTAATTTGGTTGTTGCTTTTTATTTGGTTGTTGCTGTGATATTTTTTATTTATATGCATTATAAAAAAGAGACATTAAGAGATATGCTTATGCCTACTATCTATCTTATAGCATTGAGTATAGCCTATTACTACTCTTCATTTTCTGTGGTTAAATTTGTACCTGTAACACTCTCTATTATATTTTTTGCACTCTTTGTTGATGCTGCACTTACTAAAAAACATATGATACTTGGATTTACCAGACAGTTTTACAAAAAAGAATTAACAGAAGCTGAAGAGGCATTTGTTAAAAATGGTGATAGTTATTGGGCATTTATTACGTTTATCAATACTTTGATCCAGATCTTTGTGATCTATTACGGGGATGATCTGTTGTGGGCATTCTATACTTCTATTGGTTGGTACATTCTGTTTTTTGTATCTTTACTTGCACAAATACTTTATGGGAAACTCTATGCTGTTAAAATGTATTATCGGTAGTTTTTCCCATCTTCTCTTTTTTGGGTTGATCGTACTTTCTTTACCGGTTGCCGCGCTTATTTACATCGTAATAAAACCGTTTTTAAAAGAGCCTGAATATTTTTTTCAAAAAGGATTTGCTTTAAGTAATAGGGTATTCTTTTTTTTGGTACCGAAGATTACCTTGGAATTCGATCTGCAAAAAGATCTTCCCAAAAGTGCGATCTATCTCTCTACACACCAGTCTATTTTGGATTATCCTATACTCAGTCTGTTGATCAAAAAACATTTGATCGTTGCCAAAGTGAATTTGGGTGCTGTGCCGTTTGTGGCATTTATCTCCAACCTTGTCGGTGTCAGATATTTTGCAGGGAAAAGTTTGGATGAAGTGAGTAAAATATATCAAGAGTTTGAAGACATGTTGTTAAACAATAATAATATTATATTCTTTCCGGAAGGTACACGGCATACAAGTGGCAAACTGGAACCTTTCAAAAGAGGTGCCTTCAGGTTGGCAGTAAAGACTAAAAGACCTATAGTCCCGGTAGTCATAGAAGGGTTGACCCGGATCCTGCCCAGGAAGAGTTTCTGTTTTAGAACAAACAAAAAGACTGTCGTGCATGTAAAAATGTTGGAACCTGTCTATCCGCAAGAATTTAACAGTGATATAGAATTGATGAAGTATGTACAAAAAATAATGCAAGAGCAAAAGGATAAATTATGCGATCTCTCTTAATACTGCTTTTTACTACACTTATTTTTGCAAATTCTTATGATTTTGATGAAAATAAATTTGTTTTTGCACTAGGGAATACATTCCATAAAGTAGGAAAGATTACCTATACAAAAGAAAAAGCCACGATTACTTACAGTCATCCAAGATACAAACAGATCGTGAAAGTGGATGATAATATAAGTATAGAAGGCAGTTCCGGGAAGAAGTACTACCTTAAGGACAAAGCACTCTCTCATACTAAAGCGTTCATAGATATCATGATAAGGCTGGGTCAATATAAAGAGATAAGAAACAACAAAGATTTTGATGTAAAAAAAGAGGGAGATAAATACGTTTTAACATTTAAAGGTGAGATGAAACGGATGTTGCCAAAAGCTGAAGTGAGAACGAACAGTACACATGTAAAAAGTTTCAAACTCTTTATGAATAACGGCGACACTCTTGAAATAGTGAAGCGATGAAGCATTTAAATCTCTTTATTTTTTTTCTTTTATGCACGATCTTTCTGATCTTCTCTTCACAGATAAAATTCTCTACCAATTTTTTGGAAGTGTTTTTTTCAAAAGAGAGCACAACCCTTCTGAATGTCACTTCCAAACTGGGACTCTCAAACAACATCTATGTAGCTAAAAAGGGTTTCAGTGATGATGCATTGAATGAACTTCGGATCATAGCCGGAAAACTTAAAAATGTTGAGGGTATTTCAAAAGTAAAACTCACTGTTTCTCCCTCTAAAGAGCTTAAAGAGTATTATAAAAAAAACTATTATCTTCTTGCAGATTTCAATGCTAGCAAATTTTCTACTAAAGAGATACATGACAGGTTGCAAACAGCCTATGATGAACTGCAAAATGCATTCATATATATGCCACTGGATACCAATGATCCGCTAGGGATTTTTTCGGTTAAAACCGGTGAAGAACATACCTATTTAAAACTGAGGGATTACGGGTATATCTTAAAAGCAGGTGTATCTATCGATACATCTTCTGCAGCAGAAGCAAAACAGCTTTACAGTAAAGTAAATACACTCTTAAAAGATCATAAAGATCTGCTTGTCTATGCACCTTTTTTCTTTTTGGTAGAGAACTCCTCCTACATACGCAGTGATACGCAAAAGATCATTACCATTGCTACAGTGTTACTGTTGCTTCTTTATTTTTTTATGCTTAAGAACTACAGACTTTTATTTCATACGATCATTGCCATAGGCAGTTCAGTACTCAGTGCAATACTTGCAAGTGTATACTTTTTGGGTAGTGTCAATATCTTGGTACTTGCTTTTGGCATAAGTATTACGACCATCTCTATTGACTATATGTTCCATTACTATTTTCATGGAGACTTCTCTACCAAAGGGTTCATAAAACAAAAGAGGGTCTTCTTTGGATTCCTAACAACATTCGGTGTGTTTGTGATCTTTAGTTTTATCTCTATCAGGCTTTTTTATGAACTTGCATTTTTTTCTGCAGTCTCTTTGTTTGTTGCCTATATACTGTTTAGTTGGGTATTTAGTTATTTGGAGATAGAAAAACCTCCGGTAATCCGGCAGAGTCAGGATTCTTTTAAAAGAGTGAATCCCCTCTATCTGCTTCTTATCTCAGTTGTACTTTTGGGATATAGCTATATCCATCTGAAATTTGATGATGATCTTCGAAATCTGGACTATAAAAATGAGAAACTTTTATCACTCTCTCAACAATTCAGAGAAGGATTGATGCAAAGTAAATATCAGACAGTTTTGATTCGTGACAGCACACAAGAGTTACTTCTGCAAAAATATGAGAGGCTTCAGAGTACCCATCCAACCATGCTTGGTATTGGAAAGTTTCTCTTAAGCAGAAGCAAATGCGAAGAGAAACTGAAACAGCTCAAAGCGTTTGATTTTAAAAGAATTAGAGAGACTATCCAAACAGAGGCAGAAAAGATCGGTTTTACCAATGTTTTTGAACATCTCTATGCAGGGTTGGAAAGTATGAGCTGTGACAATATGCATGCTTTTGATGATATGGGCTTTAAAATAGTCAAAGAGAACAACAGCTATTATACGGTGGTTTTTATCCCTAAAAATGAGAGATTGACTAAAATGGAGGGTGTTGAAATACTGGATATTGCAAAGCATTTATCACAGGATATGCAAAACTCTAAGCAGACCATAGTAAAATTCATGACAGTTTCTATTGTTTTTATTATTGTGATGCTTGTTCTGGTCAGCGGTATCAATATTCTGTATCCGTTGGTATATATTGTGTTTCCGTTAAGTGTGGTACTTTTTGGCATCACACTTTTTGGAATGATCAATATTATGCATATGTTTGCTCTGATCATACTCATAGCCATTGGTATAGACTATGGTGTCTATATGCATAAGACCACAACACAGGCAGAGACCAGGACAGCTATTAAGTATGCACTTTTAAGCACATTGGCAGGTTTTGGGGTACTGATATTCAGTAATACGGTTGCACTTCATTCCATCGGGTTTGTGATCACCGTGGGAATAGGGGCTATTTTTATTTTACTTTTGGGAACATCGGATAGATGAGGCCCTAGCAGGAGAGAGATATGAAAATATATGATATAGATAAAAAATCTTATGTGGATATTGTCAAGTATGATGACCCTGCAACAAAAGCAGAACAATTGGCTGATTCTCTCTATTGTTATCAACACAATATGTTTAAAGTGGTCTATGATCAGTCTCAACCGGCTCTAAAAAAATATATAGATACTTTAGAGGATACGCTGCTTCAAGAAGAGAAGATGCAGTGGCTTTTTTTTACATCCGGAACAACAGGAACACCTACAGGTGTTTATAAAACCAGACAAAACTCTTACGAACAGGCACAGGCACTTATTAAAACATTAAAAGGGATGAAGTTTGACAGGGTAGTGACAACTGTTCCTTTTGTACATATTTATGGCATAGATATAGGGGGTGTCGTACCTTTTGAGTTAGATATAGATGTCTGGGTAAAAGAGAATTTTTTACCTGAGGAGTTGGCACTGGAGGCCCAAAAGGAGCATACACTAATTGTGACGACACCGCTTTTCATTAAGGCACTTAACCGTATCAAAAAAGATATTAAGTTTGAAAAAACTCTTTTTTTGACCTCTACAGCACCGCTTCCGACAGAGGAGGCAAAAGCTTTTAAAGAGCATTATGGAGCCAGTATAGTACAGATGTTTGCCTCAACGGAAACAGGACTGATCTCCTACAAAACAGATGATGAAACCATTCTCAATGCCTATGATATTGTTCAAGTTTCTGAAGATAATGACAGGCTCTGTATCAGCTCACCGCTAGTTACAAAAAAAGTCATCAACAATGGGGTCAAAGAGGATGTTGTATTGCCGTTTCAGACAGAAGATATCGTTGAGATCATTAATGAAAATCAGTTCAAACTTTTGGGACGCAGTTCAAATTTGGCAAAAATAGCAGGCAAGAGAATTTCAACGATCCAGATCGAATCTCTTTTAGAACGTATTGAAGGTGTTGATGCAGCGTTGATCAGAATTAGAAGAGATGACAAAGCACTCAAAGATGAAATTTTAGATATTTACATAGAAGGAAGTCTTACGTTAAATGCAAAAACAGTAAGAGAGTGTTTGAAAAAAGAGTTAGGCAGTATTCATATACCGTTTAAAATACACAACCATAAGAAAATTTCAAGAAGTTCAGTCGGTAAAAAAATAGGGATTGAAGCGTAGTTTTATAACTCAGCTTCATAGGGTATAATGTCAAAAATATCTAGTAGGAGTTTTACTTTGGTAACAACACATGATTTAAAAGAGAAGATCATAGCAGGTTTGGGTCTTGAAGATATGGAGCCTGATGAGATCGGTGATGATATGGCACTTTTTGGGGATGACGGCTTGGGACTTGACAGTGTAGATGCTATTGAAATCACACTTATTTTAGAAAAAGAGTTTGGTGTAAAGGTGACCAATATGGATGAGAACAAAAACATCTTTGAAACGCCGAACACTTTGGTAAACTACATTAACGAGCAGAAAGCATAAATAGACTTTTTTCGTATGTCTGATTTTGCTATTCCTCATGTTGCACCGCTTAGATTCGTCAAAGAGCGGATCTCTGCAACCTTGGAAGATGCAACAGTAGAAATAGGCTTTGATGAGGTACCGTCTCTGGGTATGCTCATTGAGGCAGCAACACAGAGTTCATCGGGTATTGTCAATGATGAGATCAATGGACGCATAGGTTTTCTGGTAACCCTTAAAAATATTAAACTTTTACAAACACCGCAAACAACCACTTTTCAAGTAAAGATACACTTAGACCTTAAAGCAGAAGACCTTCGCTATTTGTCTTTTACTATTTATGATGAAGATGTAACGGTTGTAACCGGCTCTTTTGTGATAATCCTTCAATAAAATGTCTGAAAAAAAACCGTTACCAGTCAACGAATATAAACAGATAAAACACAACATAGGCAATGGTAAACCTACCATTTTAGCCTTTGGTATGACCCACTGCTACAGCTGTCTGGCTATGTCTAAAGTCTTTGCAGAGGTACTGCATGAACACCCGGAATTCCAGATCTACTCCATAGACGGGCAGAAAGAACGCATTATCAGCCGTGACATCTACAAACTCAAAGAGATGCCTGTGCAGATCTTTTTTGATGCTTCCGGTGAAGAAGTGTTTCGTCATACCGGAGCCTATAAAAAACCTGTATTAGATATTATTTTGAAGAAGTGGGGATTTGTGTAAGGGTATCTAGTATCATAACTCCAGCTGTGATACTCACTATTGCTAATTGGATTTATTGAAGAATTTGAATACCGATAGGGCATAACGAAACTCTAGCTTCGTTATGAGTTAAATCATTATTGGAATATATATATCATTTTGTGCTTGTGGATTTAATTCTTTTGTAATAATTTTAGTTATTTTTTTATGCGTTTTTATATCTTCGATCCATATTTGATATTTAGCATCCATTTCAAGAACTTTACCTTTTATGGTATATATACCATTCTTTGGTATGTCAACTATCACACTTATTAAAGAAGTACATGGTGAACAACTGCTCCCATCTTTATGAAACTTTAATTCTAATAGTAGTTTATGTTTACCAGCAGTTATTTCTGTAGGTGTATTTCCCGAGAATCCAAAATCAACATTTTTACCATCAATCATCATTACTGCAAATGAATCCCAGTGAAACATTCCATTTAAATCATTAGATGAATAGCATAAAAGTTTAGAATTATTAGGATGTTTGGGTGCAATGTAAGGATTATTAGTACACCCTGTAATAAAAAGTATACTTAAAGCAAATAACATAATTCTAAATTTCATTTTGAACCTTTATTTTTAATTAAATTATTTTAACATATTTTTCTAAAACCAACTCCTAACCAAAATTACGCTAAAATCGCGACAATATTATTTAAAGGCTTATAAAATGGCAAAAAGAAAGATCAACAAAGCAGTATTGGCTTATTCAGGTGGGCTTGATACGAGTATTATTTTAAAATGGCTTCAAGATGAGTATGAGTGTGAAGTGGTTACTTTTACCGCTGACCTCGGGCAGGGTGAAGAGGTGGAGCCTGCACGTCAGAAAGCGTTGGATATGGGGATCAAACCTGAGAATATTTTTATCTTGGATCTTAGAGAAGAGTTTGTTAAAGATTTTGTTTTTCCTATGTTCAGAGCCAATGCCATCTATGAGGGTGAGTACCTTTTGGGAACTTCTATCGCAAGACCGCTTATCTCCAAAAAGCAGATAGAGATCGCACATGAGACGGGTGCAGATGCAGTCTCTCACGGAGCTACAGGAAAAGGGAATGACCAGGTACGTTTTGAGCTTGGTTACCTTGCATTAGATCCGGACATTGCGGTGATTGCTCCCTGGAGAGAGTGGGACTTGAACTCACGTACGAAGTTGCTTAAATATGCTGAAGAACATGGTATTGATATCGATGGAAAAGGACAAGCCAAACCTTACTCTATGGATGCGAACCTGCTTCATATCTCTTATGAGGGTGAGTGGTTGGAGAACCCGTTCAATGAGCCTGAAGAAGATATGTGGTTATGGTCGGTCAGTCCGGAAAATGCACCGGATGAGGCTGAGTATATTACTATCAGCTATGAAAAAGGTGATCCTGTAGCCATCAACGGTGAAGAGATGAGCCCGGCAACTGTTTTAGAGACACTGAACACACTTGGTAAAAAGCACGGTATCGGGCGTATTGATATTGTTGAGAACCGTATGGTAGGTATGAAAGCCAGAGGATGTTATGAGACTCCGGGTGGAACCATTATGCTTAAAGGACACCGTGCCATCGAGTCTATCACCCTTGACAGAGAAGAAGCACACATGAAAGATGAGCTTATGCCTAAGTATGCAAAACTCATCTATAACGGTCTTTGGTGGTCAGCAGAGCGTAAGATGCTTCAAGCTGCTATAGATGCAACACAAGAGCAGGTAAGTGGAGAGGTAAAACTCAAACTCTACAAAGGGAATGTGATGGTAGTAGGTAGAAAGTCTGACCTCTCTCTTTACTCAGAAGAACACTCTACATTTGAAGAGGATGAAGTATATAACCAAAAAGATGCAGAAGGGTTCATTAGACTTAATGCACTTCGTTTCATCATTGAAGGTAAGAAACAGCCTGAGCGTATCGTATCAATGATGGGTGATTTTGATGAAGTTGAAGTATGTCACATTGAGACAGGTTCAACAACGATCTGTCAAAAGATCAAAAGATTCTTCAAAAAATTGGTAGGCAAAGAGGATTAAAAGAGAAGACTAATCCAACAACTCCTCCATCGCCTTCAAAACTTTTGAGGGTGAGAACTTCAAAAAACTCTCTCTGTAAAAAATACTCGGAATGATCTCCAGAAAAATATAAGCCACTATAAGCATAGGGTAAAAGATTTTGTATTCATATTTGAATGATTTGAATGTATAGCGTTTTTGGAACCACTCCTGAGCACTTTTAAGACCATTGTAAACAAGCAGCACTTCCATAGCAAATATGGAACCCCAGATAAAATAGGTCATTCCTGTAACAAGTAGAGCACCTTCTACACCATACATACCCATAACGGCTGCGAGGAAAATAGCACTGTAAATAGCAAATGATCCAAATCCGATAGTGGCAAAAATAACGAGTGCAGAGAAGATAAAAAGCAGACTTCCCATAAGGAAAAAAAGTTCTAAAAAGGTTTTTTGCTCTTCAAATGTGGGGCTAAAATATGCCCCCACAAGAGTAATGACAAAAATGGCAATGACAATAAGGGCAAGAGAACGATACTCTTTCACGTTTATATCCTTAATCTATTTCATATAATTTAATAAGACTTTTTACCTCTGCCTTGCGTCCAAGCCACTCTTGATAAAGCTCACTCATTTTTTTGGCTCCACCGTTGGCAAGTATGATCTCTTTATATCCTTTTGCCTGTGCTTTGTCAAATCCGTGTTTCTCGTCCAAGCAGCTAAAGAAAGCATCGGTGCTAAGTACCTCTGCCCATTTGTAGCTGTAGTAACCTGCCGCATATCCGCCTGCAAAGATATGTGCGAAACCGTGTTGGAATTTGTTGTAGCTTGGTGGTTTGAGCAGAGAAGTCTTCTCTCTGACAGTGTCAAGCAAGGCTTGTACCTCTTCTCCCTGATAGAGTTTCTGATGCAGTTTGAAGTCAAAGAGGGAGAATTCTACCTGACGCAGGATGCCCAGGGCTGCTTGAAAGTTCTTTGTCTCTTTGATCTTTGCCATGAGTTCCTCTGAAATAGGGTCTCCTGTTTCATGATGAAAGCCAAAGCGTTTTAAGATAGCTTCTTCATAAGCAAAGTTCTCCAAGAACTGAGAAGGAAACTCTACCACATCCCATGCCACACCGTTGATACCGCTTACCGAACGCTCATGACATTTTCCGAAAAGATGGTGAATGGCATGACCCATCTCATGGAAGAGTGTTACTACATCATCATGACGTAACAGGGAAGGGGTCTGCTTTGTTGCAGGAGAGAAGTTGCAGACAATGAATGCAGAAGCTAAATGTTCTTCTCCTTTGCTGTCTACAAAGTGTGTCTCCCAGTCATTCATCCATGCTCCGCCGCGTTTCTCTTTGCGGGCTTCAAGGTCAAAGTAGATGCGACCACTGAGTTTTTCACCTTCATAGATATCAAAAGGTTTGACACAGCTATGCCATGTAGGAACATCTACGGGTTTAAAGGTAACATCAAAGAGATCAGAGACGATATTCAGTAGTCCCTCAAGTACTCTGTTCTGTTCAAAATAGGGTTTAGTCATGGTATCATCAAAATCAAACTTCTCTTTTTTGAGTTTTTCAGAGTAGTAACCTACATCATGAGTTGAGAGATCATTGATACCATCTGTTTTAAGAGCAAAGGCTTTAAGTTCCTCAAGTTCATTTTTAGCTTGTGGAATAGCTGCATCAGCTAAGTCATTTAAAAATCCTATCACCTCTTCCTGGGTAGAGGCATCTCTGGTTTCAAGTGCATACTCGGCATAGTTCTCAAAGCCAAGAAGTTTTGCTTTCTCTTGCTTGAGAGAGAGTATCTGATCGATCACTTCAGCATTTTGCGGTGCTCTTGTATTGTAAGCTTTAGAGAGCTCTTTTCTGTACTTTCTGTTTGGTCCGTAGGTCATATATGCCAAGTAACTGGGAATCTGCAGTGTGAATTTATACACTGTTTTCCCGTCTATCTCTTCTTTTGCAGCTGCAATATCTGACTCAGGCATCCCTGCTATATCTTTTTCATCGGTGATGATGAGTTCATAAGCATTGGTTGCATCAAGCAGGTTCTGTGAAAAATTGTTGGAGAGCTCGGAGAGTTTAAGACTTATCTCCTCCATTCTCTTCTTCTTCTTTTCGGGTAGGTTTACACCGGAGAGTATGAAGTCTCTTATGTCATGTTTTACAACAGTTTTTGCTTCTTCGTCTTTCGCTTTTATCTGTTCTATTTTTTTAAAAAGTGCAACATTCTGTGCCATCTCTGAGCTGAACTTGGAGAGTAAAGGGAGTGATTCCTCATAAGCTTTTTGTGTTTCATCAGAATTCATGACTGCGTTGAGATGCGAAAGAGGAGTAAAGAAGAGTCCTAACTCTTCATCCAGATCTTGAAGCGGTTTGAGGACTTTTTCATATGCAGTATCTTCACTGTGTGTAATAGCATTGATGATCTTACGTTGTTTGTTGAGTAATCTGTCCAGATCTTTAGGAAATTTGTTTAGGTTATCGATTTTAAATTCTTGAAACATATTTTAATCCGTTATTATTTTTTTGGTGATTGTAGCATAAGTTAGTACCACAAAAACCCTCTAAGAAGTAAAAATCT
>Ga0256828_1000947_pt1 | contig 18786 bp, 16 predicted proteins | sample CV88metaG_FD_185993 | JGI IMG/M metagenome (GOLD analysis project Ga0256828, IMG submission 185993) | Hydrothermal vent microbial communities from East Pacific Rise, Pacific Ocean - CV88 | ecosystem: Environmental > Aquatic > Marine > Hydrothermal vents | place: Pacific Ocean: East Pacific Rise...
CTTAGATTTTTTACAGTATATGGCCCATGGGGAAGACCAGATATGGCACTTTTTAAATTTGTAAAAGGTGCACTTGAAAATAAGTCAATAGAAGTGTATAATAACGGTGAAATGATGCGTGATTTTACTTATATAGATGATATTGTAGAGGGTGTTGTAAGGGTTATTGATAATCCAAGAAAAGATACTCCACCATACAAAGTGTACAATATTGGGAACAATGCACCTGTGAAGCTTATGGATTTTATAGATGCCATTGAGCAAAAACTGGGTAAAAAAATAGAGAAAAACTTTTTACCAATGCAACCAGGGGATGTTCCAGCAACTTATGCAGATGTACAAGATTTAATAGATGATTTAGGTTATAAACCAGATACTTCTGTGGAAGAGGGAGTTGGGAAGTTTGTTGATTGGTATTTAGAATTTTATGGAGAAAATAAGAAATGAAAAAAATTTGTATAGTTGGGTTAGGGTATGTAGGTTTACCACTTGCACACGCTTTTAGTAAAAAGTATAGAGTTATAGGTTTAGATATTGATAAAAGTCGTATAGAAGAATTACAAAATGGATTTGATAGAACTTTAGAACTTTCAAAAGAACAAGTTCAAGAAGCTTTAGAGAATGAAATGAAGTTCATTGACAATATAGAGAAAGCAAAAGATTGTAATATTTATATTGTAACAGTTCCTACACCTATTAATGAAGATAATGAACCAGATTTAACTCCTCTTATAAAATCATCACAATCTGTTGGGACAGTATTAAAAAAAGATAATATTGTTATATATGAATCGACTGTTTATCCAGGTGTTACAGAAGAAGTTTGTGTTCCAGAACTTGAAAAAGTGAGTGGATTGAAATTTAATGAAGATTTTTATTGTGGTTATTCTCCAGAGAGGATTAACCCTGGAGATAAAGAGCATACTGTTACAAAAATTTTGAAAGTTACTGCTGGTTCAACACCAAAAATAGCACAAGAAGTAGACGAGTTATATAAAAGTATCATTACTGCAGGAACACATTTAGCACCAAGTATTAAAGTTGCAGAGGCTGCTAAAGTTATAGAAAATACACAAAGAGATGTGAACATTGCATTAATGAATGAACTTGCTATGATATTTGATATGATGAATATAGATACAAATGCAGTATTAGAAGCAGCAGCTACAAAATGGAATTTTATTAAGTTATCTCCTGGTTTAGTTGGTGGACATTGTATCGGAGTAGATCCATATTATCTTACACATAAAGCTCAAGCATTAGGATATACACCAAACTTGATTCTTGGTGCAAGACAAATAAATAATGGAGTAAGTAAACTTATTGCAGATAAAGCTGTAAAATATATGGTAAAAGCAGATAAAAAACTTAATGGTGCTAAAGTGCTTGTTATGGGAGTTACTTTTAAAGAGAATTGTCCAGATATGCGTAATACAAAAGTAATTGACATTATTAAAGAGTTGCAAGAGTATGAATGTGATGTAGAGGTATATGATTATTGGGTAGATAAAAGTGATAAAGAGAGTAAAAATCTTCCTTTTATAGATGAGTTAGAATATGATTCAAAAAAATATGATGCAGTTATAGTGGCTGTAGGACATGATAAATTTAAAACAATTAGCATGCAAGAATATGCATCTCTTTGTAAAGATGATACACCAATTATTATTGATGTAAAAGGTGTAGTTTCAAACCCAACATGGAGACTTTAATATGAGTAAAAATTTTGCTTTAATAGGTGCAGCAGGTTACATTGCACCAAGACATATGAAAGCTATTAGAGAAACAGGGAATAATCTGATAGCTGCGCTGGACCCTTATGATGGAATTGGAATTATGGATAGTCATTTTCCAGAAGCTGCTTTTTTTACGGAGTTTGAAAGATTTGATAGGTTTGTAGATAAATGGCATAGAGATAATGGAAAAAAAATAGATTATATTTCAATCACAAGTCCAAATTATTTACATGATTCACATATCCGTTTTGCTTTAAGAAGTGGAGCAGATGCAATTTGTGAGAAACCTTTAGTTTTAAATCCTCATAATATTGATCAACTTAAAGTTATAGAAGAGGAAACTGGAAAAAAAGTTTATAATATTTTACAACTTAGATTACATCCTTCTATTATTGCTTTAAAAGAAAAAGTAACAAAAGAGTTAGAAGAAAATCCAAATAAAGTATATGATATAGATTTAACATATTTAACAAGTAGAGGAAAGTGGTATTTTGTATCTTGGAAAGGTAATGAAGCAAAAAGTGGTGGAATAGCGTCTAATATAGGTGTTCATTTTTATGATATGCTTTGTTGGATTTTTGGTGATGTTGAAGAAAATATAGTACATGTTAAAACTCCAGATACAAATGCAGGGTACTTTAAACTTAAAAATGCGACTGTAAGATGGTTTCTTTCTGTAAATTACGATTATATTCCACAAGATGTTAAAGAACAAGGTTTAAGAACATATCGTTCTATTACTGTTGATGGTGAAGAGATAGAGTTTAGTGGAGGTTTTACAGATCTGCATACTAGGAGTTATGAAGGGATACTCGAAGGAAATGGATTTGGATTAGATGAAGCATATGGAAGTATAAAAACAGTATCTACTATTCGACATCTTAATCCTATTGGGTTAAATGGAGATTATCATTCTTTTTGTGAGAAAGTAAATGTCTAATTATTTTATTCATGAAACGGCTATAGTTGATGAGAAAGTAGAGATAGACAAAAATACTAAAATATGGCATTTTAGCCATATTCTTTCTGGTTCATACATAGGAGATGGTTGTTCTTTTGGACAAAATTGTGTTGTTGGACCAAATGTGAAAGTTGGCAATGGTGTAAAGGTTCAAAACAATGTTTCTATTTATGAAGGTGTAGAGATAGAAGATGATGTTTTTTTAGGTCCTTCTATGGTTTTTACAAATGTTATTAATCCACGTGCATTTATAGTACGTCGTGATGAATTTAAAAAAACACTACTTAAACGAGGATGTTCTATTGGTGCAAATGCTACTATAGTATGTGGTGTAACAATAGGAGAATATGCTCTTATTGGAAGTGGTGCAGTAGTTAATAAAGATGTAAAACCTTTTGCTTTAATGGTAGGAGTTCCTGCAAGACAGATTGGATGGGTAGGTATTAGTGGCAATACTTTAGAGTTTAAAGAGAACAAAGCTAACGATGAGTTTGCAATTTATGAGTTAATAGATGATAATTTAGAGGTGAAATTATGCAAATAGATTTTGCAAACCTGCAATACCAATATAAACTTTATAAAGATGAAATAGATAGAGCGATATATAATGTATTAGATAAATCAAATTATATTATGGGTGATGAAGTAAGAAAATTAGAACAAAATTTACAAACTTTTACAGGTGTTACACATGCCATAACTTGTAGTAGTGGAACGGATGCTCTTTTACTCGCTATGATGGCACTAGATATACAACCAGGTGATGAGATTATTACTACACCATTTACTTTTATAGCTACAGCAGAGACTATAGCCTTTTTAGGTGCGAAACCTATATTTGTAGATATAAATGAAAAAACATATAATATAGATCCATCAAAGATAGAAAAAAGAATTACTTCCAAAACAAAAGCTATCATACCTGTAAGCCTTTATGGACAACCAGCAGATATAGATGCTATACAAACTATAGCAAATAAACATAATCTAAAAGTAATTATAGATGGTGCACAAAGTTTTGGAGCTACTTACAAAGGAAAAACTGACTCTAACTTAGGAGATATTTCTACAACAAGCTTTTTCCCTGCTAAACCGCTTGGTTGCTTTGGGGATGGTGGTGCAGTTTTTACAAATGATGAAGAATTAGCTATTAAGATGAGATCTTTAAGAGTTCATGGTCAGTCAAAACGATATCATCATAAGTATATAGGTTTGGGTGGGAGAATGGATACTATTCAGTGTGCTATAGTAGATGTGAAGCTTAGGTACTATAACAAAGATTTAGCTCTAAGGCAGGAAGTAGCACAAAAATATACTCAAGCACTTCAAGAGAAAGATTTAATCTTACCAACTATTGATAAAAATACAACATCAGCATTTGCACAGTATAGTATTAGAGTAAAAAATAGAGATGAAGTTCAAGAAAAACTCAAGAATCAAGGAATACCTACAGCAGTACATTATCCTATGCCTCTACATTTACAAGAATGTTTTAGTTATCTTGGTTATACAAAAGGAGATTTTCCTATTGCAGAGAAAGTATCAGATGAGATTATGAGTCTACCTATGAATCCTTATGTGAGTGATGATGAAATAACATATATAAGTAAGAATCTATAAATTTCTTTTCTTTGTATTTAGGCATTTTCAAGAATATAAAAAGCTGAATTTAGTGATGAAATTAAGATATATTATGTTATATGTTAAATATATTTCTAATGAATTATTATGATTATAGTTTAGTTTCTTGATAGGTAAATTTTTTTGTTATTTTATTAGAAGAAAAATCTAGTATTAGTTGTAAGTGTTGAAGGAAAAATAGATATTCATGAGATAGATTATAAATTACACTTATTTATTATTTTAAGATGTATAATAAGAGTAGTTCAACTAGTAAAATAACTTAATAATAGGAGAAAACAGAATGAAAATAGTAACAATTCTAGGAGCAAGACCACAATTTATAAAAGCTGCTGCAGTAAGTCGTGAAATAGCCAAATATAAAGAGATAAAAGAAGTTATAATTCATACAGGGCAGCATTTTGATAAAAATATGTCAGATATTTTTTTTAATGAGATGAAAATATCTAAGCCAGATTATAATCTGAATATAAATGGACTTTCCCATGGTGCTATGACAGGTCAAATGTTAGAAAAGTTAGAGGAGGTTTTATTAGAAGAACAACCTGATTGGGTTATGGTTTATGGTGATACTAACTCAACATTAGCAGGTGCATTAGCAGCTAGTAAACTTCATATAAAAATAGCTCATATCGAAGCAGGACTTAGAAGTTTTAACATGAAAATGCCAGAGGAAATAAATAGAATTCTTACAGATAGAGTCAGTAGTATATTGTTTTGTCCCACACAAAGTGCAATTGAGAATTTACAAAAAGAGGGATATGACTCTATGGATGCTAAAGTAGTAAATAGTGGTGATGTTATGCAAGATGGTGCTATATTTTATAAAAAATTATCAGTAAAACCAACTAATTTAGAACTAGATAAGGAGTATATTCTTACCACAATTCACAGAGCAGAAAATGCTAATGATGAACAAAGACTTAAAAATATAGTAGAAGCATTAAATGAGATAGCGAAAGATATACAAATAATTTTACCAATTCATCCTAGAACAAAAAATATTTTAGAAAAATCAAAAATCAAATTATCTGAAAATATCAACATTATAGAACCTGTAGGTTATTTAAATATGATTTGGCTTATAGATAATTCAAAATTCATTATGACAGATAGTGGTGGACTCCAAAAAGAAGCGTATTTTTTCAAAAAACAGTGTATAACTCTAAGAGAAGAAACAGAGTGGATAGAGTTAGTAGAAAATGGTTTTAATACTTTGGTAGGAGCAGATAAAAATGAAATTTTAAAAGCATACAAGAATAATTTGAAATTTGAAACTGAAAATCTAGAACTAAATTTATATGGTGATGGTAATGCTAGTGAAAAAATCATAAGAGAGTTAATGAGTGATAAATAAACTAAAACCAAAATCAGAGTTTAGTAAAAATGTACTTACTCTTATGACTGGTACAACTATAGCACAAGCTATACCTATAGCAGTAAGTCCAATTCTTACTAGGCTTTATACTCCTGAAGAATTTGGGATATTTGCTTTATTTGTTGCAATAGTCTCAATTTTTAGTACTGTAATTAATGCAAGATATGAGCTTGCTATTATGCTTCCAAAAAGTGATAAAGAAGCAATTAATATATTTATTTTAGGATTTATAATAAATATTACAATAAGTATATGTTTATTTTTTATAGTATTGTTATTTCATGATTATCTGATAATGTTATTAGGTAATGAACAAATATCAATTTGGCTATATTTTGTACCTTTTGTTGTATTTCTTACTGGAGTTTTTAAACTTCTTACATATTTTAATATAAGATTAGAACATTATGATGATATATCAAAATCTAAAGTTATAAAATCAGCTGTTACAGCTTTTGTTCAAATATCTGTAGTTGTTTTTTTGAAGGGTGTTATTGGATTAATTTCAGGTAGTATAATTTCTAGTCTTTTTTCTAATTTAAAATTATTTTTAAATATTATTAAACTGAAACTATTCAAGCAAGTAAGTATAAAAAAAATGAGATTGTATGCATATAAATATAAAAATTTTCCAATTTACAGTACTCCTGCTACTTTATGTGATGTAAGTGCTGTTCAAATGCCATATATTTTTCTTAACAAAATGTATTCTGAGCAAATTGTAGGTTTTTATTTTTTAGCAGTGAAAATTATATTTCTTCCAGCTTCATTGATTAGTGCTTCTATTTCTCAAGTATATTTAAAAGAAATTACAAAAAGAACAGCAGCTAAATTACCTGTTACATCGCTTTTTTATTCTGTTGTAAAAAAACTCTTTTTAGTATCAATTTTTTTTACAATTATATTTTATTTTTTTTCTCCTATTTTATTTTCAATTTTTTTTGGAAGTAATTGGTATAATGCAGGAGAGATAGCATCTACTTTATCTATAGTTTTTTTTATTAGATTTATTGTATCACCTTTAAGCTCAATATTAACAATAAATCAGTTTGTAAAAAGAGGAAGTCAATGGCAATTTTTATATTTCGTAAGTATTTTATTTTTATTTTTATACGGCTATTTTAATAATATAGAGTTTAATGAATTTATTATTTATTATATTATTGTGGAAGTTATTTTATATATATATTATTTTTATATTATATTTGATTCTATAAAAGAATTTGATATACAATTAGTAAGGAGATAAGATATGTGTGGAATAAGTGGAATTATTAGTAAATATAATAAAAAAAATGAATTAGAAAAAATTAAAGAAATGAACGATTTAATTAGCCATCGAGGACCAGATGATGAAGGTTTTTTTAATACATCTTCGGTGTCTTTTGGACATAGGAGATTATCAATTCTTGATTTGAGCAATCATGGGCATCAACCTATGCATTATATGGATAAGTATGTAATAACATACAATGGTGAAATATATAATTATATTGAAATTAAAAAAGAATTACTTGAAGAAGGTTATCAATTTATTTCCGACACTGATACGGAAGTGATATTGGCTAGTTATGATAAATGGGGAGAAGAATGTGTCAATAAATTTAATGGGATGTGGGCTTTTGCTATTTATGATAAAAATAAAAATATTATTTTTTGTAGTCGTGATAGGTTTGGAATTAAACCATTTTATTATGCAAACATAGATGATAATTTTATTTTTGGTTCTGAAATTAAACAAATATTACCATTTTTAAAAAATAGATATGTCAATAATGATATTTTATTAGATTATTTAAAATACAATTTATTGGAACATACAAATGAGACATTTTTTGAGAATATTTATAAATTAGAACCATTGCATAATCTAGTTTATGATTTAAATACTCATCAATATACTAAATATAAATATTTTGATATTATATATGATGAATCAATTGCTAAGTTAAGCAGTGAAACTGAAAATATAAATATTTTAGAAGAAAGTTTAAATAATTCAATTTTATTAAGATTACGATCTGATGTTCAAGTAGCATCTTGTTTAAGTGGAGGATTAGATAGCTCAACAATAGTTGCAATCGCATCTAGGAGGTATAAATTTACTAAATCTTTTGCAGCTATACATGCTAAATCTTCTGATATTAATAATGATGAAAGTAAATATGCTAAAGAAGTTTCAAATTATTTAAATGTAGATTTAAATATTATTGAACCATCAAATTCTGACTTTTTAACTAATATTGATGAAGTGATTTATACACAGGAAGAACCTTTTGGTGGACCTTCTATATTTATGCAATATTTTGTTATGAGACAAGCTAAATATAAAAATTATAAGGTAATGTTGGATGGACAGGGAGGGGATGAAACATTATTTGGATATGAAAAATATTTCACGTTTTATTTTTCAAATCTTTTGAGAGAAGGAAAAATATTTCAGTATATAAAAAATCTATTAGAATTACATACATTTAAAAGTCAAAAAAAAGAAATTTTAAAAAATTCTTTTATTTATCTTTTTAAAGATAAAACATTAATTTTTGAAGATTATATAAAACATAAAAATAACAATATAAAGATTAAACATAATATAGATAGAATTAAATATTTATTTGAATTTAAATCTTTTAAAGATTTTCAAAAAAGAGAAATTATTTATAAAAATATTCCTAAATTATTAAGATACGAAGATAAAAATTCAATGAGACATTCAATAGAAACACGATTACCATTTTTAGATTTTACTTTTGTTACAACAGCATTATCAATTGACGACAATTTAAAATTTAAAGATAATTATCTTAAATATTTATTAAGAAAAATAGGGGAGAAATATTTACCTAAAAATATAATATGGCGAAAAAATAAATTTGGTTTTGAAGCACCTACAAAGATATGGTTAGAAGAATATAAAAATGAGATGGTTTTGAGTATTAAAGCCTCTAAACTTTTAGATAATATTTTAGAAGTTGATAATGTAAACTTAGAAAATAAAACAATGTTATGGAAGTTATATAATATTGCTAAATGGGCAGAATTATATAAAGTGGAGTTTAAAAAATGAAAAAAATATTGATAGTGTATAATGGAAAAATTTTAAATGCACCTAGACCTAGAAGAATGATTGAATGTTTAGAAGATGAGTATAATATTACTGTTTTATGTAGAGAAGATAAGAAAAATCCTTATGATCAAGAGTTTCAAAGTATTGATTTTATAGAACATAATTTTGGAGTATTTACCAAATTAGAAAAAATGTCTAAAATATTTTTAAACCAGTTTTCTCTTTTTGAAAAAAGTATAGAAGATAAAAATCAAGATAATATTATTGGTAAGTTAAAAAAATTAAAATTTGATTATATTATTTGTCATAATTTACAATTGCTACCTTTAGTGTTAAAAATAAAAAATAATGCAAAAGTTATTTTTGATGCAAGGGAGTATTTTCCGAAACATTTTGAAGATAGATTCTTGTGGAAAATAGCATATCAACGATTAAATAAGTATTTAACTTTAAAATATATGCCAAAATGTGACTTTATTATTACTGTTTCAGATGGAATCAAAGAACAATATAAAAAAGATTTAAAATTAGATACAATAGAAGTAATAGAGAGTTTTCCTAACTACTGGAATTTAAAACCTTCAGATACTAATGAAAAAATAAAAATTATACATCATGGTAATGCAACAAAATCAAGGAAAATAGAAGATATGATATATATGATGGATAATGTGGATGATAGGTATACTTTTGATTTAATGCTGGTTCCAAGCGATAAAAAATATTATAATTTTTTAAAAAAATTAGTAGAAGAAAGAAAAAATATTAATTTAATTGAACCTGTTTCATATAAACAAATTATTCCTTTTATTAATAAATATGATATTGGTATATACAACTTAAAACCAAATAGCTTTAATATGGAGTATGCTTTACCAAATAAATTTTTTGAATTTATACAAGCTAGATTAGCAGTTATTATAGGTCCATCAATTGAGATGATGAAATTTATAGATGAGTATAACTTTGGTAGCTATCCTGTTGATTTTGATAATAAAAAAATGGCAAAGTTATTAAATAGTTTAACTCGTGATGATATTAATAAAATGAAATTGAATGCAGATGAAACAGCTAATATTTTAAGAAAAGAAAAGGCTTGTTTGAAAATGAAAGAGATTATAGTTAATTTATGATTTTATTATTAAGTATCCTTTATATTTGTGCAATTATATATGTACTTAAACTTACAAAATATGTAAATATAGATATATTAAAACCTTCTGTAATATCTATATTTCTTTTATTTTGGTTTGTTGTAGATTATGTAGGATATATATTATTATTTTATGATTTAACAAAATATACACATGAATTTCATCATAAATACCTAATATATGAGATGTTTTTATTAAATTTACTTGCTATTACATTAGTAATTATAAGTTATGCTATTGTTGATAGATATCTTGTGCTTAAAGTAAAGGGAAAAGAGTATTATAAAATTAATAATATGGAATATAATTTTGCTATATTATTTCTTATGATTGGTATTTTTTTCTTATTAGTATTTTTCTCAAAATTAGATACCATAGCTATAGTAGGATTAGTAACTGGAGTAGGTGATGCTGCACATTTAAGAAGTAATGCGACAAGTGGATTTAGTGGTTCTAGAAGTTTTTATTATGGGTTTATTAATGGTCTTCTCCCTTTTTTAAGTTATTATTTTTTTGCTGTATATCTAAAAATAAAAACATTTAAAACAAAATTATTTTGGTATATAAGTTTACTATTTGCTATTATTTGTACGGTACAAAGTCTAAGTAAAGCCCCAGTTGTTTTTTATTTATTTAGTTTATGGGTTCTTTATCTTGTAATAAATAGTAAGAGATTTAACTTAAAAATTTTATTTATTGGTGGAATTATATCTTTTTTAGCAATACTTTTAATTTATGGATTTATTGGTGGATTTTCAAATAAAGATTTTATAAATGATATTTTATTACCTATGCTAAATAGAGCATTTGGAGGACAAATAAGACCATTGTATTATTATCTTGAAATGTTTCCAAATCATCACGATTGGCTTTTAGGTCAAAGTATAGGTATTCCATCTTTTTTACATAAATTAATATATGATTCGAGATATATATTACCAGTAGAAATTATGAACTATATCCATCCAGGAGTCTACATAGATAGAGTTGGAAGAGCTAATACGATATTTTGGGGTGAAGCATATGCTAATTTTAGTTATATTGGGATAATTTTTGTATCTATATTGACAGGATTTATTATGAGTATTACTCAATATATTGTTTCTAAGAAAAAGGATTTTTTACATATTGCATTATATACTTTTTTTATAATGTATTTTATAAAATTAGTTTTTAGTGGATTTTCAACTGTTTTATTACCATTGTCTTCTTCTTTAATATATATTGTTTTGACATCATTATTTTTATTTTATGTTCCAAAAGTGAGGTTTAAATGAAAGACAGAGACTATATAATTTATATTAATACTGTAGATGTAAAAGAAGTTTCAGGTCAAGGTTCTTTTGAAAAAAGTTTGATAAGTTATTTAACTAATAAGTTCTTAGATGATGATATTCAAATTTTTTCAGTTGCTAAGAAAAATAATAAAGTTAATAATAAGCATTATGAAATAGGGATAAATAAATCTTGTAAGTTATCATATTTAATGTATCAAATAAAACTTTTTTATTTTTTAGTAAAAGAAATTTATAATAATAAAGATAAAAATATTAAAATGTATGTAAGAATATCACCAGTTAATATAGTTCCTTTTATGATAGGAAAATTTTGTAATATAGAAATAACATCAAGAAGTGGTCCATTCTTACAAAACTTAGAAATTCGACATAAAGTTAGTAAATATATTATGCCAGTTTTTAAAACATTATTAAATTTTTATTTTAAAAATACATCTAAAATTATTGTGGTAACAAATAAAATTAAAGATGTATTAATAGATGATTTCAATCTAGATAATAATGATATTATTGTAATTCCTAATCCTGTTGATAATAATCTATTTAATAAAAAAGTTAATCAGAAATTTCTATCTAAAGAAAATAGTTTTACGATTAGTTATATTGGCTCTTTATATGAACTTCAAGGTGTGATGGATTTGATATATGCTATGAATGATATTGTTAATTTTAAAAAGATAAGAGAGATTAAATTAGTAATTGTCGGAGCAGGACCTTTATTTGAAACAATACAAAATAAAATAAAAGAATTTAAGTTAGAAAATTATATAACAATGATAGGAAATATTCCTAAAGAAGAAATAGTTAAATATATTGTTAATTCTAATGTCTGTGTAGCAACATATACAGAATTAGCAAATCATTATAAAGGATCATCAGCATTAAAAATTATGGAATATTTATATTTTAATAAATTTATAATAGCTGCTAATATTGAAGACTATCAGTTTATAGAAGAAAATAAATTTGGTATATTATACGAAGTTGATAATCATAAAGATTTATCTTTAAAAATTATAGATAGTTTTAGTAATCAAAAGCAACTAAGTATTAATTCTAAAGAATATGTTATTAAAAATAGAACTCAAGAACATATTTTTGATTTATATATAAAAATAATATTAGGCTTTAATAATGATAATTGAATTAACAGGGATACCTGGTTCAGGTAAATCAACAATCTTACAAGTATTGAAAAATAATCTAAAAGAAGAAAAATATGTTTTTAATATACCAGAATATATTTTAGGTTTTTCATCTCATATAATTATTTATGATTTTTTTTTACTTTTATATTGTTTTAGATTAAAGTTTAAAGATTGGAAATTATTAAAAATAATTGTGAAGTTAATATTTAAATCTAATAATAATTTGTTTATTAAAATCAATTTAGTAAGAAATAGTTACAAAAAACTTGTTATTAATCAATTACTTCAAAACACTGATAGAGTTTTTTTTGTTGATGAAGGGTTAAGTCATATACCTCTTAATATTTTTGTAAACGAAAATATTAATTTATCAAATAATGATTTAAAAGTTTTTTTACAGAGTTTAGAGATTAAAAATAAAATTTTACTTATTGATGCAAATGATAAAATATTATTAGATCGAGTATTGGTAAGAGGTCAAGAAGGGCATAGAAGAATGGATTTTACTGATGAATTGAAAGTAAAGAAATTTATGGAACATTCAAGAAGAGTGTTAGAATATTTAAAAAATCACTATGAATATATTTTATTTTTAAATGAAAAGAAAGAGATAAATGTAGATGAAATTATAAAAAAATTGGAGATTATTTAGTGTATCAACTATCAAAGCAACTTATAGAAACTTTAGAAAAAAACAATATAAAATATTGTCATTGGAAAAGTAATCTACTTTTAAATGAAGCATTAGGTGGATATGATGATTTAGACTTATTGGTCGCAAGAAAAGATATAGCATTATTTGAATCATTATTGCTTTTGATGGGATTTAAAGAAGGATCAAATAAAAATATAAGTTTTTCTTCTATCAAACATTTTTATGGATTTGATAAAGAGAGTGGAAATATTTTACATCTTCATGTTTACTACCAAATTAAAACTGGACCTAGTTGGACTAAATCTATGCGGTTTGATTTTGAAGAATATTTTTTAGATAATTTAATGTTACACGAAAGTGGTATGCCCATACCACAGAAACATATAGAGTTAGTTCTTTTTATATTTAGGATTATGTTAAAGTACTCTAAAGTAAATGAGTTTATTTTAATTCAAAAAGAGAGTGAACGGACTCTCAAAGAGATTGAGTATCTTCTAAATGATATGGATGAAAAAAAGCTTGAAGATTTTTTAGATATCTTTTTTAAAAATATCTCAAAAAAAGATATTTTTGATTATATAAGTATTATACAGAATGGAAATCAATTTAATAAGTATATTGAAGGTAAAAAACTTAAAAAAAGATTATCAAAATATAACTATACAAGTTTTCTTCAAGAAAACATTAATAATATTTCACAATTTACATATAGAGTAGTGAACAAATTATTTTTAAAACAGAAGAAAAAATTTCATACTTCAGGTATGTTTATCGTAGTTGCAGGACTTGATGCAACAGGAAAAACGACTATAACAACAGAACTGAAAAAATGGCTAGGAAAAAACATGACTCTTTCAATGGTGCATTTTGGTAAGCCACCAAGTACATTTTTAACTTTACCATTTAATATCCTTATAAAACTTATAAGGAAAAATTCTGAGAATAGTAATATAAAATCAAGTATTCAAAGTGGTCATGATAAACCTAAATCATTTTTATATATTATAAGACAAGTTATTTTGGCTTATGATAGATACTTTTTAGTAAAAAAATACTGGGCAAAAGCATCAAATGGAGAGATTGTACTGTGTGATAGATATAAATCAGAAAATTATGGAGTAATGGACAGTAAACGCTTAAAACCAGAACTTTATAATGGGTTAAAATATAAATTAGCAATTTTAGAAAATCACTTATATGATAAGATGCCTCAACCAGATATGCTTTTTTATCTTACAGTACCTGTAGAGGTTGCTGTTGTTAGAAATCATGAGAGAATAAAAGAAGGAAAAGAATCTGAAGAGTTTATACGTATTCGTCATGAGCAAAATCAAGAGTTAGATTATAAAGCAAAATATCATTATCTTGTAGATACAAACAAAGAATACAGTGATGTAATAAGTGATATAAAATCTAAAATATGGAACTTAATTTAATGAAAAGACTTGTTTTTTTAGGTGGAGAAGATGTTAGTGCTAGAATAGAAATTTCTAAAAAATTTGTAGAACTTGACTATGATATAGGAATTATAGGTAGCCAAGATGAACGGGTTTTTAAAAAAAATGATATTTTTTATACTAAATATTCTTTAGGTAGGGAGCTTAACATTTTTAGTGATATTAGTACTATAATAGAGCTTAGAAAGATACTTAAAGTGCAAAAAGAAGGTACTATTATTCATGCTTTTGATACAAAGCCAACTATGTTTTTACCTCTTTCTGCATTTGGACTAAAAAATGTTAAAATTGTTAGAACTATTACAGGTATGGGACGTATATTTACAGAAAATAGTTTTAAAAATAGTGTGTTACAACTTGTCTACAATATAGTACAAAAATTAGTAGCTTTACGAGTTGACTTTACAGTATTTCAAAATGATGATGACTATGCTTATTTTATAAAGAATAATTTAGTTAAAAACTATAACTCTAAAGTTATAAAGAGCAGTGGACTTAATCTTAAAACTTTTAGTGTAACAACAGATAATACTAAGTTAGATTTACTAAAAGAAGAGTTATCACTCAATGATGAGAAAACTTTTATACTAGTAAGTCGAATGGTAGAGCAAAAGGGTATCAGGTACTATCTTCAAGCTGCAAAACTATGTTATGAAAAAGGCTATAACTATAACTTTTTACTAGTTGGACAACTTGATACAGATAAATCAATTTCATTAGAAGAGATACAAGAGTATAAACAGTATGTAACTTATTTAGGAAGAAGAGAAGATGTGAAAGAGCTTTTACAACTTTCAGATATATTTGTACTACCTACTTACTACAGAGAAGGTGTTCCAAGAGTACTTCTTGAAGCATCTGCTCTTGGATTACCTCTTATAGCTACAGACATGCCTGGATGTAGAGACGTAGTTGAAGATGAGTACAATGGCAAACTTATAAAGATAAAAAATACTCAAGATCTTTTTGAAAAGATGGTTTATGTAGCACAAAGTGATAAGTTTAAAGAGTATGCTCAAAATGCTAAGCAAAAAGTCAAAGAGTTTGATTTAGATAAAGTAGTAATAAAGTATGATGAAGTTTATAAAAAAGTGATGGAGAGTTAATATGTGGAAAGTACAATTGTTTAAGTTAAATTATGATGAACAAGAATCTCAAGCAGTAAAAGATGTAGTTGATAGTGGTTGGATTACAATGGGAGAAAAAACAAAAGAGTTTGAATCTGAGTTTTCTGCTATATTGGGAAAAAATGTAAAATCTACTGCTGTTTCAAATGGAACTTCTGCATTACATATAGCATTGCTTAGTTTAGGTATTAAAGAGGGTGATGAAGTTATTATTCCTGCATTAACATTCGTAGCAGATATAAATGTAGTAAGATTAGTTGGTGCTACACCTATTTTAGCAGACTGTGGAAGTTATGATAATTGGAACATTACAGCAAAAAGTATAGAAAAAGTTATTACACCAAAAACCAAGGCTCTTATTCTTGTGCATTTTGCTGGATATCCATGTGAAATGGATGAGATTGTTGCACTTTGTAAAAAGCATAATATCGCTCTTGTAGAAGATTGTGCTCATGCTCCTGGTGCTAAATATAAAGGGCAAAGTTGTGGTACATTTGGTGAGTATGGTTGTTTTAGTTTTTTTACAAACAAAAATCTCTCTGTTGGTGAAGGAGGGATGATAACAACTTGTGATGAAAATTTTGAACAACAAGCTAAATATTTTCGTTCTCATGGTATGACAGCATTAACACTCGATCGTCATAAAGGAAGAGCTATAACTTATGATGTAGTACAATCAGGGCTTAATTATCGTATAGATGAAATGCGTTCAGTATTAGGCCTTGTGCAACTTTCAAAACTTGAAGATGCAAATAACAAGAGAAAAATTTTAGTTCAAAGATATATTGAGCGATTAAAAGATTTAAAAGATATATCTTTACCGTTTTTAAATACAACAAATATTCAACCAGTTTATCATATATTTTTAATTTTATTAAATGAGGGTATTGATAGAGTAGAGCTTATTGGAAAGTTAAAAGATGAAGGGATTCAAAGTTCTATTCATTATCCTGCATTTAAAGATTTTACCGCATTTAAAGATATAGGATTAAATTTTGCTCCTATAGCTGAAGATATTGCAAAAAGAGAATTAACACTTCCTCTTTATCCAACAATGAGTTTAGAAGAAGTAGATTTAGTTTGTAAAAGTTTAAAAAAAGCATTGGGAGTATAAGGTGAATATATTAAACTTAATAGGAAGAGATTCAGAACTTTTCACAGAAGATATAAAAAATTATAATGAAGATTTAAAAAAAATTGTTTCTTCATCTTCATTTTTAGTTTTAGGTGGTGCTGGTAGTATTGGTCAAGCAGTTACAAAAGAAATATTTAAGCGTAATCCTAAAAAACTTCATGTAGTAGATATTAGTGAAAATAACATGGTTGAACTTGTACGTGATATTAGAAGCTCTTTAGGATATATAGATGGTGAATTTAAAACATTTGCTCTTGATATTGGTAGTGTTGAGTATGATGCTTTTATAAAGAACGATGGAAAGTATGATTATATTTTAAATCTTTCTGCACTCAAGCATGTAAGAAGTGAAAAAGACCCTTTTACCCTTATGCGGATGATAGATACAAACATTTTCAATACAGACAAAACTCTTCAACAAGCAATAGAGAAACAAACAAAAAAATATTTTTGTGTTTCAACAGATAAAGCAGCAAACCCTGTAAATATGATGGGAGCATCTAAAAGAATTATGGAGATGTTTGTTCATAGAAAGTCTCAAGAAATTGATGTATCGATGGCAAGATTTGCTAATGTTGCTTTTAGTGATGGAAGTTTGTTGCACGGGTTTAATCAACGTATTCAAAAAAGACAGCCTCTTTCTGCTCCAAATGATATTAAACGTTATTTTGTAACTCCGCAAGAGAGTGGTGAACTTTGTCTTATGAGCTGTTTACTTGGTGAAAACAGAGATATTTTTTTTCCAAAGCTCAGTGAAAAATTGCATCTTATTACTTTTGCAGATATAGCAGTGAAATATTTAGAAAATTTAGGTTATGAGCCATATATTTGTAAAACAGAAGATGAGGCAAGAGAACTTGTAAAAACATTACCAGATGAGGGAAAGTGGCCATGTTATTTTTTTACAAGTGATACAACAGGTGAAAAAGATTTTGAAGAATTTTTTACAGAAAACGAAACTTTAGATATGCAAAGGTTTGAAAATCTAGGTATTATTAAAAATGACTTAGATTTTAATGAAGCAAATCTTAATACGTTTATACATGCTATAGAGACTATGAAACAAAATAAAAAATGGAATAAAGAGAAGATTGTAAAGCTCTTTTTTATGATGATACCAGATTTTGGTCATAAAGAGACTGGTAAGTATTTAGATAACAGGATGTAAAAATGATAAGATTTTTTGATATTATATTTTCAAGTTTAGCTCTTATAGTGTTTTCACCATTTTTAGTTCCTATTGCTATTGCATTAAGATTTAGTGGAGAAGGTGAAGTTTTTTATGTGCAACAACGTGTAGGTAAAGATGGGAAAATGTTTGGGCTTTTAAAGTTTGCTACAATGCTTAAAGATAGCCCAAATATGAAAATGGGTACAGTAACAGTGAAGAATGATCCTCGAATACTTCCAATGGGTCATTTTCTACGAAAAACAAAAATTAATGAGCTTCCTCAGCTTATTAATATACTAAAAGGTGATATGAGTATTATAGGCCCTCGTCCACAAACTCAGCGTTGTTTTTTAGCTTTTCCAGATACTTCTCAAGAAGCTATAAAGCAAGTAAAACCAGGTCTTTCAGGAATAGGTTCTATTGTATTTAGAGGTGAAGAGGAGATCTTAGATGATCCAACTATTGATAGATTAAAATTTTATGATGATATTATTGCACCTTATAAAGGAGAGTTAGAACAATGGTATGTTAAACATCAAAATTTATATACTTATTTTATGCTTATAGGCTTAACAGTATGGATTGTTCTATTTTCTGATAGCAAAGTTTATAAATCAATATTCAAAGATTTACCAGAGCCTCCAAAAGAGCTTCAAAACAAACTTTAAAGGTAATATATAGATGTTAATTTCAGCCCAATTTTTAATGACTCTTTTTTTTTCTTTAGGTTTAGTAAAACTAGTAATTACTTACTCCCATAAACTCAACCTTTACGATATTCCAAACGAGAGAAGTCACCATTGCAACATCACTCCAAGTGGGGCTGGACTTGGATTTATTAGTGCTTTTTTTATCTCT
>Ga0256828_1000948_pt1 | contig 18783 bp, 16 predicted proteins | sample CV88metaG_FD_185993 | JGI IMG/M metagenome (GOLD analysis project Ga0256828, IMG submission 185993) | Hydrothermal vent microbial communities from East Pacific Rise, Pacific Ocean - CV88 | ecosystem: Environmental > Aquatic > Marine > Hydrothermal vents | place: Pacific Ocean: East Pacific Rise...
TTAAGCGAAGTGGTTTACGAAGGGTATGGCCCCGGCGGGGTGGCTATAATGGTAGAGTGTCTAACCGACAATAAAAATCGGACAGTCGCCGAGATTCGGCACATTTTCAGAAAATATGGGGGGAACTTGGGGACCAGTGGAAGCGTTAGCTGGATGTTTGAAAAGAAAGGGATTATCGTCGTCAGTAGGGGGGATAAAGATGACGAGGTAATGGAGGTGGCCCTCGAAGCCGGGGCGGAAGATATTCAAGAGTTGGAGGAGGTGTTGGTAATTGAGACCACCCCCGAAGGGTTTAACGAGGTGTTGGAGGCGGTAAATAAAATCCCGGATATCGAAATTTTGGAGAGTAATGTCCAATTGACTCCTACCAATACCACCGATGTTTCAGATGAAGTGGCGGCAAAGGTGGAGCGGTTGATAGAGGCGTTGGAGGAGAGCGACGACGTCCAAAATGTAATCCACAATATGTCTTAAAACTTTTTCTTTTCAGTTTTTTAACTTTTTTCCTTTTTTCCCAACCCTTTTCCTCTATTTCATTTTTTATAGTTCCAGTTTTTATAATTTCAATGGATTGAGGACTAAATCCCTTTGGGAATTGACCAATCGACCCTCTGGAAGTCGACCCCCAAGCACGATACCGATAATTCTACCAGTAACTGATAATCAATTTGCCAATCCAGTCTCCCACACTTACCACTGATAATTAACATGGGTTTAGCCACAATTTGGCATTAAGTGCAACTTCTACAATCGATAACTTTTAACTTATTCAACCTGCGACCAGTTCTATGCCCATCTATTTTTTTTCCATCTATTTCCGGTTTAAAAATCGACGCCATTCCCAAATTGTGGAACTTTTTAGAGGGAATTGATACACTTCCAAAAGGTGGTTTAGTCATTTAATTGGGTTTAAAAAGGGTCGAAATGGGAATAGGGAAGGAATAGAAAAGGAATAGAAAAGGGATAGGGAAGGAATGGGATTTAAAACTTAAAATTTTAAAGGAAATGGATGGGAGAAACTGAAAAAAGAACAGAAATAGTTTTTTTAACCCAATCGAAAAGTTTTTTTTTAATATTTATAGGCACTGTTTTAATATTATTTTTCCCGACTATTTTAAAAGGAGAATTCAACCTTTCCAAAAGGTTATCCCAAATTTCGGACAATATCGGTAAAGTTATCGATTTAAACAATACCCACGGTCATATTTCTGCCAGTTTTGATAGTTTAACAAAAAAATTTAATCTGGGAGGAGGGATAAAAATAGAGTTTCAACCACTTTATCAATCCCAAAAAAAGGTAGTATTTCAAGGTTATGGCTCTACTGAAGAAAAACCGACTCCCGTTCCCTTTATTCCTCCCAAAAATCGTCTCCAAAAACATCATCCTATCCGCACCAATTCCAATTGGAATTATCTCCAGCGAAAAGGAGCAGTGATTGGAGCAACCTACCAGCTAAAAGTGGGAATTCCCTACCTCCGTTATAAGGGAAAAGTTGTGGGAGGCATTGCCAATCGGTTTGAAATTAAGCGGGGACCGGCTACTTTTTTATCCCTTTTGGATATTGCCCTAATCGGGTTTATCAGCCGAACCCATTGGTTAAATCGACTTACTGTCGATAAACGGGTTGGAGATATTCAGACCGGTTGGTATTGGCTATTGGATTGGTTTCCCTTTTCGGGAAATTGGGAAACAGCCACCGGTATCCATTTTTCCGATATCAATTTTACCTCTCTCCAATCGGGAGCGGAAATTTCCATTTCGGAAGAGGACCAACGGTTAAAATATCGATGCTATTTCCGTTATCTCCCTCCTCCCTATTTTTTGAGGGAAATTGGAGGAGAAATTTTTGGTTATACCCATACCTCTCCCACAATTTATGGTTATAAATTTTATATAACGCTCCAATGGACTATTTGGAAACAGTTAATTGTAGCTTTAACACCCTATATCCTTTTTTCAAAGGAGTATGGTTTTGACCCTAAAATTGCGGTATACTTTTTTTTCGATTACCGATTTTAAGAACAGGATTAAAAGGGAATAGATGGTTCAAAAATTGAGAGGAATGGTCGATATTTTGCCGGAAGGGGAGGTAGATTCTGCCCAATTTTTAAAAATCTTAGAGATTACCCAAGAAGTAGCGGAATGGTTTGGTTATAACTATATTGAAACTCCCATTTTGGAACACGAAAAACTTTTTAAGAGGAGTGTCGGAGAGAGTTCTGATATTGTCCGAAAGGAAATGTATCGTTTTAGTGACCAAAGTGGTCGCTCCATTGTTCTCCGTCCCGAGGGAACGGCGGGAGTAGTCCGAGCCTTTATTTCCAATCGATTGGACCGTCGGGGAGGTAAATACCGGTTTTGGTATTTTGGACCAATGTTTCGATATGAACGTCCCCAAAAGGGAAGATATCGGGAATTTCACCAATTTGGGGTGGAATTTTTTGGGGACCCATCCCCTTTTGCCGACTTGGAAACTATTCAAATGGGAGTAGAAATTTTAAATCGGCTGGAAGTGGAGTATCGATTAAAGGTCAATTCCTTAGGATGTCCCAAATGTGCACCTGTCTACCGCCAGCAATTAGTAAAGTTTTTAGAGACCCACCAGGAAAGGTTGTGTAAAGATTGTCAGGACCGGATTGAAAAAAACCCAATCCGAACCCTCGATTGTAAAAATCGGAATTGTCAACAGATTTTGGAAAAAGCCCCAATTTTAACCGATTTCCTCTGTAAAGAATGCACCTATCACTTCAATCGATTAATAACTGGATTAGAAAGGTTAAATATTCCCTATGAAATAGATAGTCGGCTGGTCCGAGGATTGGATTATTATACCCGAACCGCCTTTGAATTTATTGGAGTCGGAGAGAGGGTTGGTGCCCAAAACGCCCTTATTGGAGGAGGGCGATATGACCGGCTGGTGGAACAATTGGGAGGAAAAGAAACCCCGGCGGTTGGTTTTGCAATTGGGGTGGAGCGAATTATACCTTTGGTAAAAAAACAGCGGGAGCGGAAGGGTATTTATATGGGCACAACTTTGGAAAAGGGAGTGGAGTTTTTACCTCTTTTGGGAGAGTTACTCCGACAGGTCCTATATGGGAAATTCAAAAATAAAAAGAGGGATGGAAAGGGAGAAAGGGAGGATAAAATTTCTAAAACCGAAAAAAGGGTTAAAGAACAGGCGGATAGGGAGGGTAAAGGAGAATTGGAAAAAAAATTATTAAACCGTTTAGCTATTGACCCTACTGGGAAAAAAAGGGAGCCGGTAGTAATTGAATTTACTCCCAAATCTTTAAAAGCCCATTTAAAATCGGCTGATAAAGGAGGTTTTAGGGGAGTTGCCCTTTTGGGAGAGCGGGAATTGGATGCAATTTTATCAATTGTGCCGGAAATTTGGAAACAAAATATGGATAAAAAGGAAATGTCAAAGAGGGAAATTGGAGGTAAGGAAAGTGATAAAATTTTAAAAAGGGAGATTTTTCAAATCCTTTCCACCCTCTTTTTAAAGGTCCTTTAATTTTCTATTCCGGTTCCCGGTAATTACAAAATCCAAACCCGCTCCAATGAAGCCAACTCACCATTTATCCCTTATCCGACAAATCGACCCAATGGAAACTTCAGTTTTAGGGAGAGCTATTTGCAAGAGGAGGTAATAATTGCCCTAATCTGACAATTGGGAGAATAAAGTTCCACCTCATCTCCGGGATTGAGTGTTTCCAATTCTACCAATTCTCCACCCCTTCTAATTTCGGCGAAATATTTTTTAACTTTTAATTCAGGGTTGCTTTTTAAAAAAAGAGTTTTTATCTGCTTTAATTCCACTCCCTTTTGGGTAATTACCCTTTCAATTTTAAGCCCAATTTCCCTTTTCAGCAACTGGACCTCTTCCCTTTTTCTTTCCAATATGTTTTTTATCAACTGCACTCCCTTCCACCCTTCCGCAAGCCTAAATAATTCTTCCCTTTTCCTCCACTTAACCCATTTTAACTCCCGCTGAAATCGGTTTTTTAACTCTTCTACCTCCTCTTTTTTTTGTTTCAACTGATGAGCGGGAGCCCTTTCTTCCAACCGTTCCCGGACCCATTTCAATTTTTCCCTTTCCCCTTCCAAAATTTGTCCGATTTTCTCCCCAAATCGATTTTCAATCCATTTTAACTCCCCTTCTAACCGTTCCAATCTGACGAGTGGAGAGTAAGCTTGCAACAATTCCCGTCTTCGGTCTATTTGTTCCCTCTTCTGAAAAAGTATACGGGTTATTCCCTTTTGAAGTTGTTCCATCAACTGGTCCAAATAATAGAGAATTTCATTCTGGTCCGGAAGGGCAATTTCCATTGAATTGGAGGGAGTTGCTGCCCGTTGGTCCGCTACAAAATCACTGATGAGGTAGTCTATTTCGTGTCCAACTGCCGAAATTATCGGGGTTTTAGCTTTAAAAATTGCATCGGCAACAACCCGTTCATTAAAAGCCCATAAATCTTCCCGGCTCCCACCACCCCGTCCAATTACAATTAGGTCTACTCCCAATTGGTCTGCAAAAGCTATTTTTCGGGCAATGTCCACTCCGGCTCCCGGTCCTTGAACCAGCGCATCGATAATATAAAATTTGGTCAGTTTCCATCGATGACGGGCAATTCTCAACATATCTTGAAGGGCTGCTCCTGTTTTGGACGTAATAATTGCAATTTTGGAAGGGAAAGGAGGTATCCTTTTTTTCCATCGCTTATCGAAATAACCCAACTGATAAAGTTCCCTTTTTAATCGTTCTAACTCCTCTTCCAATCCTCCCTGTCGATTGAGTAAAAGGATTGAGGTAGCAATAATTTTATACTCCCCCCGGGGAGGGTAGAGAGAGATATTCCCTTCCACCACCACCTGCTCTCCTCCTCTAAATCGGACCGGCACCTTTTTTAAGTAGCTTCGCCACATTGCCCCGTTGATAACCCCTCCCGAATCTTTTAAAATAAAATAGAGGTGTCCACTGGAATGGTAAACCGGTCGACTTATTTCTCCCTTTACCAAAAGGTTTTGGAAATTGGGCTCAATAAACCCTTTTAATTGGTGATTGAGCTGGGTTACCGATAAAACTGGACGATTAAAAGGGAGATTGGAGTGCCACTGGTTGCTGAAGGATTGGGGATTGGAGGCTGAAAAATTTAAATTTGGATTGGAGTTGGAAATAAAATTGGGATTGGAAACGTTGGGATTTGAACCGGAGGAAAGACCGGGGTCGGAATTGGAGTAAAATCTTTTACCCATCCTTTTCCTTTTGGTAGATTTTTACAATTGAATAATCGGTTTTTCGCTGGGCTGGAACTTCTCCCACCGCTCTGATTAGCCGAATCATTTCTTCCCGGTTTAGTCGATTGGTAGCTCCGGCGCTCCGGACCACATTTTCTTCCATCATTGTGGAGCCTAAATCGTTAGCTCCATAGAGGAGAGCCATCTGTCCGATATAACTCCCTTGGGTAACCCAACTGGACTGGAGATTTTTAAAATTATCCAAATAGAGGCGGGCAAAGGCGAGATACCTCAAATAGCGATTGGGAGAAGTTTTGGTTGTAATAACCTTTTCCCGATAAAGTTTGGTATTGTAAGGTTGAAAACTCCATAAAATAAAGGCTCTAAACCCACCTGTTTCATCTTGCAATTGTCGGATTTTTTCCAAATGGGCAACTATTTCTGTCTCTTTTTCAACTGTTCCAAACATCATTGTGGCAGTGGAATAAATTCCCAATTGATGGGCAGTCTTGTGAATTTCCAACCATCGGCGGGCGGTAATTTTTTTTGGAGAAATGATTTTCCGGACCCGTTCTACTAATATTTCCGCTCCGGCTCCGGGAATTGAATTTAAACCTACCCTTTTCAATTCCTCCAATACCTCTTTTACCGAAATTTTTGAGACTTTAGCAATAAAATCTATTTCCGGCGCCGAAAAGCCGTGGATGGTGATTTGGGGATATTTTTGATGAATATGGTCGACCAATCGAATGTAGTAATCCAACTTTAAATCGGGATGGATACCCCCTTGGAAAAGAATTTGAGTTCCTCCAATCTGAAGTAATTCTTCAATTTTTCGGTCAATCTCTTCAAAAGGAAGAAGATACCCTTCCGGGTCCCCCTTTTTCCGGTAAAAGGCACAGAATTTACATCCCACCCAACAGATATTAGTGTAATTAATATTCCGGTCCACAATAAAAGTGGTGATTCGGGTTGGATGGAGTTCCCTTTTCCTTTCCAATGCCCATTTACCCAATTGGAGTAAAGGGGTTTCGGTTAAAATTTTTATTCCCAAATCTACATTAATTCGCCCTTTTGGAAGGGAATAGGTAGTAACTTTAAGCTTTTTCACGACTGCCCTTTCCCAATTTTTATCCCTTTTCCCAATTGTTTACCATTTCTCCAATCTTTTTTCCTTTTTTCTTACTGATGGAGGACTATTTGATTGACCTGTGCCATTTTTGCAGCAGCTATTTCTTTAGCCCGTCTCCCTCCCTCTTCCAATATCTCTAATACTTCTGCCGGAGAAATTTTTTCTTTCCGTTCCCGGATTGGTCCCACCACTTTTTCAATATTTTTGGCACACCATCTTTTGCATTGGACACATCCAATCTTACCCTTTCGACAATTTTCTCCAATTTCTGCTACCTCCTCAACACTGGAAAAATTTCGATGGTATTGATAAACTATACACACTTCTGGGGTGCCCGGATCACTTTTTTTAATCCGTTTCGGGTCGGTAATTGCCCGGCGAACCTTTTCCCAAATCTGGTCGGGAGTATCCTCCAAATAGATGGCGTTGTTGTAACTTTTACTCATTTTTCGACCATCCAATCCAGTCAATCGGGGAGTTTCGGTCAAAAGCTCCTTTGGTTCGGTAAAAATTTTCACTTTAAAAAGGTAGTGAAACCGGCGGATAATTTCCCGAGCCAATTCCAAATGGGGACGTTGGTCTTCTCCAATTGGGACCAATTCTCCATCGTAGAGGATTATATCGGCAGTTTGGAGAACCGGATAAGTTAAAAACCCGGCATTATTTTTTTCCCGATATTCCGGTTGGGAAAGGGTATCCTTATAAGTTGGATTCCGTTCCAACCAGCTGATAGGGGTTATCATATTTAACAAAAGGTAGAGTTCAGCATGCTCCTTGACCTCACTTTGGCGGAAAAGGGTAACGGTGGTTGGGTCAATTCCAACCGCTAACCATTCCCGTGCCAATTGGATTGAAAGCTCCCGCAGATTTAAACCTTCATCATATTTGGTGGAAAGGGCGTGCCAATCGGCTATAAAATAGAAAGGTTCAAATTCCTTTTGCAATTTCAGCCAATTTTTTAAAACTCCAATGTAGTGTCCCAAATGGAGTTTACCGGTTGGTCTCATTCCACTTACAACCCGTTTACCCATTTTTACCCTTTTTTTCAATCTTTCAAAACTGGGCTATTATAACTAAAAAAGGGTATCCTAAAACCAAAGGAAGAGATGGTATTATTGTAGAAAAAAAGGGAGGGAATGAAGCGATATTTAGTAGCAATTACCCTATTTCCGGCAACCTTAATGGCAATTGACCCTTTTTCGATTAATGTCAACAATCCTACCAATTTAAGTGCGTTAACTCCAACCGAACGGGCAATTGTAAAAAATCGGCAACAAATTTTAGAATTAAAGGACCAAGTTGCCCAATTGGAAAAGATTTTAAAGGAGCGAAAAATCCTTTTAAACAGTCGGTTGGCAGATGATGAAGAAAAGTTACAAGCGATAAAAAACCAATTGGACGGGATTAGTAATACAATTGTGGATTTTACTTCAGCTAAAGCTCAAATGGAAAACAATAGTAAATCAGTCCAAGAATTACAAACAGAAGTTAATAATTTAAAGGAACAAGTCTCAGCCCTCCAACAGGGAGTAAAAAAATTGGCAAAAACCCAGGACCGGAATTTTAAAATTTTAAAGGAAACGATGCAACAGATTATTAAACAACTCTCCCAGATTGGAGGAAAGGTAACCCCAACTGGAGAAGTAACTCCACCGGCGGTTAATATTAAACTTTCTCCAAAAGAGGCTTATCGAAAGGCTAAAAGGCTATTTGCCAAAGGAAATTTGGAGGGAGCGGAGAGGTTGCTTTTATATGCCTACAATAAAAATTATATGCCTGCCACAACTGCCTATTATTTGGGAGAGATTAATTTTAAAAAGAAAAAATATAAGGAGGCGGTCGCTTTCTATAAAGAAAGTCTAACCCGTTATCCAAAGCGGTTGGGTTTTACTTCCCGGATGCTTTACCATTTGGGTTTATCCTTTAAAGAGTTGGGTTATACCGATAAAGCACGGCTGACTTTTAAAAAATTGGTGCAAGATTTTAACGATAATTATGCCAAAATGGCTAAACAACAGTTAAAAAAAATGTAGGGGAGTGTTATGAAGTCTTTACAAAAATGGGGTTTAAAAATAATGGCAATTGCAATTGTGGGATTTTTGGGAATGGGTGGATGTAGTGAAAAGGCGGATTATAATACAGGATTGGACAACAGTCCGCCGGAGGAGATGGGAGGTGGATTGGCTACTCCCCCATCTAAACCGGTTACCACTCCAGTAGTGGTTAAAGAAATGCCCTCTCCAAAACCGGCTAAAATTACCCAATCCCGACTTCCTCTACCGGAGCAGAAACGGCGGGTGGCAAAACAACTCCACAATATTGTTATATATTTCGATTTTGACAGTTATACAATCCGTCCCGACCAATTTCAAAAAGTTGTCCAAATGGCAAAAATTATTAAAGCCAATTCAAATCTCCAGTTTTTAGTCCGGATTGAAGGCAATACCGATGAATGGGGAAGTGAAGAGTATAACCACGCCCTTGGGTTAAAACGGGCGGAGGCGGTTAAAAAGTCCCTAATCCAATTGGGAATTAGTTCCACCCAATTGGTAACCATCAGTTATGGAGAGTTAAACCCGGTTTGCACCGCCCATACCCCCCAATGTTGGGCTAAAAATCGACGGGATAATTTTACCCTTTTGGAAACTACCCAGTAGGGACTGGACTATGATATTAATGATAGACAATTACGATAGTTTTACCTACAATGTAGTTCAATACTGTTTAGAATTGGGAGCGGAGTTAAAAGTGGTCCGGAATGACCAAATTACAATTTCCCAAATTGAAAAACTAAATCCGGAAAAAATTATAATTTCACCCGGTCCCTCCACCCCAAAAGAGGCTGGCATCAGTGTGGAGGTAGTTCGGCAAATAAAAAAACCAATTTTAGGTATCTGTTTAGGTCATCAATCGATAGCTTATGCTTTTGGTGGAAAAATTATCCGGGCGAAAAAATTGATGCACGGAAAAACTTCCCAAATTCAAATTGTTGCTGACTCTCTTCTCTTTAAAGGGCTCCCTAAAAAGTATCGGGTTACCCGTTATCACTCACTGGTGGTTGACCCTGCCCATCTCCCTTCCAATTTTAAAATTACCGCCTACTCTACTGATGATAATGAAATTATGGCTTTGGAGTTAAAAGACCGTCCGGTTTTTGGAGTCCAATTCCATCCAGAATCGATTATGACCCAATATGGAAAAGAGTTATTAAAAAACTTTTTGGATTTATAGAGATTAAAGGGTAGGGATTAAAAAGATGAAAAAAAATACAGCTAAAGGGATAAAATGGGTTATTCCAAATTTGCTAATCGGGATTATTTACCCAAATTACCGGTAATTTTAAATAGGGAGAGTGAGCTTTTATATGAAACTGGCTGGAGTTGTGATAACGGACTATTTCTGGACACTGGCAAAAACCGTTATTTTATAACCGACGGAAGATATATAACCGCAGCCAAAGAACAGGTATCTGAGACCACTATTGTGGTAGAAGCCCGGGATTTAGTTAAAAAGGCACGGGAACTCCTCCTCCGGGACCGGGTAAAAAGGGTTTTGCTGGACCCGACTGGATGGAACCTTTTCCAGTTGGAACAGTTGGAAAGGGTCGTAAAAATCCGGAAATTTCCCAACTACTCCCAATTGAAACGAAAAATTAAGAGTCCGGAAGAATTGGAATTTATCCGAAAATCGGCAAAGGAAAATCGGGAAGGGTTTAAAAGGTTTTTACATGGATTGGAAAAGGAGTTAAAAAAAGGGAAAAGGGAAGTGGAGGAATGGAATGAAATTGAACTTGCCTATCGCTTTAAGGAAGTCTTGACCAATCGGGGAAGACGGGAGTTGAGTTTTAATCCAATTGTGGCGGTTGGAGAAAATAGTGCAAAACCCCATGCCGTTCCAACCATAAAAAAGGTGGAAATTGGAGGTCTCCTCCTTTTAGATGGGGGAATTAAATATCGGGGTTACTGTTCCGACCGCACCCGTACAATTGCTTTCAATCGGGAAGGAGTTGGAGATGATAAATTTAATCAACAGTTTCAAAATGGTTTAATAAATAAAATCTACAATGTAGTAAAGGAAGCCCAATTGAGGGCAATTGACCGGATAAAGGTGGGAGTGGAAGTGGGAGAATTGGACCGAATCGCCCGGCAGGTTATAACCGATGCTGGCTTTGGAGACTATTTTGTCCATTCCTTAGGACACGGGGTAGGATTGGATATTCACGAATTACCGATTGTCAACTGGAAAAATCGGGAACCAATTCGGGAAGGAATGGTCTTTACAATTGAGCCGGGTATTTATTTGCCCGGTCAATTTGGAATTAGAATAGAGGATATGGTAATCGTAAACCATAGGGGAGGGATAGAGGTGATTTAGTCTCCTTCCTTTGGGTTGGAGTTCAGAAAAAAATGGAAAGTCCATCCGCAAGTCGGTTTAAAATGTGAAAGCAACCGAGGGTTAAGGGTAAATTTTATTACAGGGTTAAAGCCGTGGAAAGGGGCACAAAATGTCTCAAACAATAAAGGGAGCTGCAAAATATAAATTAATTTCAATTTTAAGTTTTTCAATCTATCCGGAACAGGAGTTACTCTATCAAATTAAAAGACTTATTCTTTTTTGGAAACGGGGTAACCATTTAAAAGTCCAAAAAGAGGTAGGGATTTTGGAGCAGATAGTCCAGTTTATCGATACAATTCTCTATAAACCGGAGCAAGAATTTATGGAATTGGCATTGGATGAAACCCGAAATGTCCAAATGTTTATTGCCCTTCACTTAAAATTGAAACTTTTAAAAAAGGCTAAAAGTTGGTTGGAGACAACCCTTTCTAAAATTCCCTTTTCTCCCGGTTTAAAAGGACGGTTGGAAAATATTATTGGTCAAATCGAAGAGTTTATTGAAAAAGTGGGACGTCTCTTGTCAGCTATGGAAATAGGGTATAAAATTGAAAAGGTGGTTCGGGAAATCCAAAAAGTATACCCGGAAGTGGTGGATTTTTGGATTGGAGAAGTAAACACAAATGGGAAAGCGTCGGTTTTTTTGGAAATAAAAGGGGGACCCGATGAGGTGGTTGGCAGTTACGATATGGTAACTTTTGAAGGAGTGGAAAAAATTCAGCAGTTAGAAGAAAAAATTAACCGTCAGTTTAAGCAGTCTTTTATCTCCCATTTCTATTTGGCTTAATTTGGGTTATCCCATCGGGAAAATTGGATAGATTTTAATTTTAAGCCGATAAACTTCCGATTTCCTACTGGAAAAGTTAATTGAAAAAGGGTGGGCTAAACTGAAAAAATTGAAATTTTATTATTAACGGAAAATTAGAGAGGTAACTGTTTAAAAAAGGTAATTGAAAAGAAATCTAATTTCCTTATCGGAAAGTAGGATTGTTTTACCGGTTTCCAAAAAATCAAGCCCTTTATAACCGGGTAGGGTTGGAAAAATATAGGAGGGATTTAAAGAATGGGCACGATTTAAGGAGTAGACACAATTGGGATGGTAAAGGTTTAATTCCCGGTCTATTCCAAAAGGGATAGGGGAGAGGAGGTCGCTTTTGGAAATGGTTTTATTACAAAAGGGACATATGGGAAGGGAGTTAGGAAAAGGTAACCGCCCTTCAAATTTTAAGATTTTCCAATAGGCGGAAATTAAAACCCGCTCCGCTTGTTGAAATTCTATTCCCATTAAACTTTTTTCCATAAGTGTATAGTAAAAGGAGGGCAAAAGGGTAACCTCTGCCAGATGGGAGTATAAAAAACCGCAAAACCGTTCCCATGGCAAAAACCGTTCCAACTGCCATAGTTGGGGAAAGGGAAGCTCAATTACATCCCGTAACCGTCCCAACTTAAAATAGGGAGAGTATTCCACATTAAAGTCCAAAAAGTACCCTACCGATATAGAGGAGTGTCTCGCTCCATAAAACCGGTAAAGGGTTAACAACTCCCGATTGGTTAGAATTGAAACAATTTTATCCTCTTCCCGAACCAATTGGGTTTTTAATACAATCCCTTTCATCGGTTACCTCCCATAGCAACTGTTATTGATTGTTCCCTATTTCCCTATCTTTTTTTTAAAAAGGGCAAAAGGAGGAGGGCAACAACTCCAATTATTCCCCACTGGAACCCTTCCCACCATACCCATTTAAAACCGTAATTAAATCCCATCAATTGTTGAAATTGTGCCCATAAAAATATGCCCTTATCTCCCAATTGGTGGTGAAGTTTTAAAAGCAATTGTCCGGTCAACTCCCGGTTTTGAAGGATAGTTATTCCGTCCAATGCCCGATTTGTAAAATAGTGGAGGTTGTTGGTTGCAATTGCAGTCCCAAAACTCCCACCGATAAATCGGACATAGTCCATCATCATTACTCCTTGCTCCACCTTTTCTCCGGAACTTTTCATAACCATTAAAGTAATTGGAGCAAAAAAAAGTCCCATTACAATTCCCAGAGGGATAGTTTTTAAAACCCCTTCCCAAAATGGAGTATAGTAATTTAAGGTTGGGAAAAGGAAACCGGTTGTAAAAAAGTAGACCACTCCCGCTACTACTAAAATGGGAACAGGGGAAAAGCGATCGCTCAATCCACCGGCAATAATACTAAACACCCCAATCCAAATTCCAAATCCCAAAACTCCTAAACCGGTTTGGAGGGAGGAAAATCCTTTTAATTGTTCATAGTAAATTGGAATTAGATAAAAATATTGATACATCGAAAATCCAAGAAGAGTAAAATAGACAATTATGCCAATGGAATAATGGGGGTGATAAAAGAGGGAGTAGTCGAAAAGGGAACGGGATGAGAGAAATTCCGATAGGATAAACAGTAAAAGGCTTATCCAACTTCCCCATCCCAAATAAATAATAAGCTGGGAATTGAACCATCCCAATTCCTCCCCTTTTGAAAGGAGAAGGAGGAGGGAGAGGGTAAAAAGGGTTAAAAAGGTGAGGGAGGGTAGATTTAAGGGATATCTTTTGGGAGGATAGTTATTGGGAAGTAATAATCCTCCGAATAAAAGTAAAGTTATTCCTACCGGCACGTTTACAAAAAAGAGGGAACGCCACCCAAACTGTTCGGTTAAATAACCTCCGAGAGTTGGACCCACCGCTGGAGCAAAGGCAACTCCCAATGCAAATACCCCCATTGCCAATCCCCGTTTTTCGTCGGGAAAAAATGAAAAAACCATTGCTTGGGCGGTAACCATAATTAATGCCTCTCCAAATCCTTGGAAAATTCTAAAAATCACCATCTCCGGTAAAGCCGTAGCAGAGCCACAGGCAAAAGAAGCAATTGTAAAAAGGGTTACTCCTCCCAAATAAACCCATTTTCGACCATATTTACCAATTAACCATTCTACTAAAATAAGCCCAACCGCCGCCGCCATCATATAAGCGGTAATAACCCATTGGACTCCATACATATCGGTTGATAAAGGACCTTTCAGTCGAGGCACAATAATATCCACAATTACTAAACCGGTATTTAACCAAAGATTGGCTACATGCTGTCCGGTCGGAGTTTTTTTTAGACTATCCCTATCCACTTTTTCCCTTTATAAATTTTACCTTTTATCGACTTTTTCCAATTCTTTTCCTCTTCAACGGAAGTGGAAATCGATATTTTCCCTCCCTTTTTTCTTTTTTTTTAATATATCAATTCCATTTATTCCTCTTTTTTTGTTATTCTAATAATTTACAAATAGAGGTAGGGATTTGTCGTTAAAATTGTAAAATAGAATAAATTTCCAATTAAAAAGGGAGGGTATGGTTGCATTGGTAACAGGTGGAGCAGGTTTTATCGGTTCCCATTTGGTTAAAGAGTTGTTAAAAAAAGGTTTTCAGGTAGTGATTGTAGACAATCTTTCCAATGGAAAAATTACCAACCTAACTCCCTTTATTCCCAATGTAGTAACTGTTGATAATAGTAACTTTTCAGAAACCCTCCCAGAAAAAATTGGACAAAAAAAGGGTAATTCTTTTTTATCAAATTTGAGATATCAGTCTGAAAATCAATCCAATCGGCAATTGACCGATAATCCATCCAATAGGAAATTAGACCGAAAAAGAGCCCGAAAGTTAATCCAATTGGGAACCAAACCGGTGGGAACCAAGCTGGAAAATAAACCAACCGATTTGACCGGAAATCCACTGGATAACATTTCCCAACTATTACCAATCCCATCGTCTACCAATTTTTCAACTTCTACTGAACCGATATCCCTTCCCTATTCCCAAACCCACCCTTTTTTTTCCAATTTAACTCTCTATTGCCATTCTATTACCGACCGGGATTTTATCCGGGATTTACTTCGGTTTTATAAATTTGATTATATTTTCCATTTGGGAGCGGTGGCATCTGTTCAAAGGGCAATGGAGGAGCCGGTTGCCACCCATCAAATCAATATGGACGGGACCCTCTATCTGCTGGAGGAAGCGGTTCGAAACTGGCAAGTTAAAAGGCAACTCAAAAGGTTTTTATTTGCCAGCTCGGCGGCGGTTTATGGAGACGACCCAACCCTACCCAAACTGGAAAATTCTCCAATAAAACCCATTTCTCCTTATGGAATTGATAAATTTGCCGCAGAACAGTATCTACTCCAATTCCATCGGCTTTATCAGTTGCCGGGAGTAGCACTCCGTTATTTTAATGTATTTGGTCCAAATCAAAACCCAGAGTCTCCCTATTCGGGAGTAATTTCCATTTTTGGGAAACAATTTTTATCCCAAGCCCAGCCGGAAATTACAATTTACGGAAACGGGAGACAAACCCGCGATTTTATTTATGTAACCGATGTTATAAAAGCCAATCTGTTAGTAATAGAGCATCCAAAAGCGATTGGAGAGGTTTTTAATGTTGCAACCGGACGGGAAACTTCTTTATTGGAATTGGTAAAGATTTTTTCCGAATTGACCGGTAAAAAAGCAAAAATTCGATTTACTTCCTCCCGGTCAGGAGATATTTACCGGTCGGTCGCTTCTATTGAAAAAATTGGGAAATTGGGTTTTGTTCCCAAATTTTCTTTAAAAGAAGGGCTTCAAGCAATGATAAGGGCTTACAACTGAAATGGAATTTTATTTTCCAATTAATTCAATTGTTCCTCGTCTTTTTTATCTTTTTTTAACCCTTTTTTTGCCTCTTTTTAACCCTTTCCTTTTCGGTGCATCCTATTGTCTCCAATTTTAAAAAAAGTAACCGGGCATCCCAGAAATGGATATAATCTATTATTGTCATTAAAATTTTTCCAATGCTGATGTGGTAGGAGAAAATAAAAAAAGTTGTCAAAAGGGTAAAGTTGAATGTGCCAGTCTAAGATTTTTTTTCCTTTTAAATTTCCTTTTTAAACTTCCCTTTTTGATTTTTAAAACTCTTTTTAGGCTATCTAAACTTTTTTGTCCCTTCCCGGTGAATGGTAATAAAGCCGATGGAATAGGAAAAATAGTATTTTGTGGCAAATCTATCAGTCCCATCTATCCTCTCTACCCTCCTTCTCTATCATTTCTATTTTTTCTATCCTCTTAACCAATCGGTTTAACCTTTTTTTTATTTTTCCGCCCTTTCCCAATCTGTTTTTTTGATTAAGCTTTAAAATATTCTCTCACTCCGTTAATTATCTGTTGGTGGAGTGGTGGATTGCTCTGAAACTGGATTGGGAATTTTAGAGTAAAGGCTACTCCCTTTCCCTCTCCGTCGCTGTGGATATCTACCTCCGTTTTATGGAGGTCCAAAATCGATTTAACAATAAAAAGTCCCAATCCAAACCCTTTTACCTTTCGATTTCTGGAATCGTCTACCCGATAGAAGGCATCAAAAATGTAGGGTAATTTTTCCGGTGGTATTCCTTGTCCATTGTCTATTAATTTTAATTCAATTTTTTCTCCCCGTCTATGTAGGGCAAAGGTTAAAGAGGTAGCCTTATATTTAATAGAATTTTCGATTAAATTGGTAAGGGCAATTTTAATTAAAGCTTTATCTCCAGTAATTGTATAAACCTCATCCTCTCCAATATCCAAATCGATATTTATTCTGGAACTATATTTTTCAAATAGTTCCAATATCAACTCTTCCAAATCTACCTCTTGAAAGGAGCGAGGGTCGATATTTTCCTGTTTTGTAATAAAGAGTAACCGCTCGGTAATTTCACTGATATGGTCTATTTCCTGTCTAATTTCTTTCATCAATTGAACACACTTTTGAGGAGATGGAGGAGTATGAATAGCCAATTCGGTTTCTCCGCGAATTACAGTTAAAGGAGTCCTCAATTCGTGAGAAATATTGGAATTAAAAAGTCTCAATCGACGGATATACTCCTCAATCCGGTTGCTCATACTTCGGATAAACATATAACCGGAAATAATTACCACAAAATAGACTACTACCGCAAAAATTAAACTAAATGTTTTAGTTAATTCAACTTTTTCAATTTGGGGGTCCAAAAGGGTAGAAATACGGGTCAAATAACGCCCTTGTCGAACCACATAAACCAAAATTTTTACTCCCATATAATCGGTTATTTGGAAACCGGGAGTTGTAACATCGACCGGGTAAATCTCATTTTTAAAATAGATATTTCCAGTGGCAGTGTCGATAATTGCCACATAAAAAGGATAAATTTGAACATCTCTTTGGACTTTTAAAATTCCTTGATAGGAGGGTTGGTATGGATCAATTTGATTACCGGCAACCTCCAACTTTTCGCGAATATAGTTAATAGCAGTATAATCTACCACTTTAAATAAAATCGTTAAAAAAATACCAAAAATAATCGTTACCACTATTAAAAATCGGTAAAACAGTTTTTTATGGAGTTGATTCATTGTCCCCCATTTACTCCCCCCCTGTCGGTCGGGGGAGGGAATTTAGAAATTGTAACCTATTCATCGCTAATTTTAAAACCCATTCCCCGAATAGTTTTAATCAATTTTTTATTTTCCGGTCCATCAATTTTTTTCCGGAGATGGGAGATATAGACATTTACCACATTGCTGGTAATTTCCTCTCCTATTTCCCATAAATTCTCCATAATCATTGCCGGAGAAACTATCCGATTTTTATTAGCCATCAATAATTTTAAAAGTTCGAACTGTTTGGCGGTCAACTCAATTTTCCGGTTACCCCGACGTACCTCTTTAGTGTCTGGATTTAACTCCAAATCTCCAACTTTCAACAGGTTGGTTTTTAATTGTTTATTGCGACGATAAAGGGCTTTTAGCCGTGCAACCAACTCTTCCAGTGAAAAAGGTTTTGTCAAATAGTCGTCGGCAACCCCTAAACCAGTAATTTTATCATTTAGGTCACTTTTGGCGGTCAACATAAGGGCAGGGGTATTTTTCTTTTCCCGAATCCGTTTTAAAAGGGTTAACCCATCCATTTTGGGAAGCATCCAATCGATAATCATTACATCATAATTGTTACTTTCTGCCAGATAAAGTCCCTCCTCCCCATCTACCGCCCAATCAACCCGATATCCTTCCAACCGAAGAGTCTTTTTTACCAATCCCGCAATTTTTTCGTCATCTTCTACAAGTAGGATTTTCATTGCTCTCCTTTTTTATAAAGTTAAAAAAATGGTAAAAATTTAATCTTAATTAAAAATTAACCGGTGATGAAGGAAAGATTAAATTGGGAGATTTTTGAGGTTATTTAAAAAAGGTTTTACTTTTTCCCACATTTCCTCTTCCGATAAAACCGCCACTCCCAACTGATTTGCCCTTTTTAGTTTACTACCCGGTTTATTTCCGACAATTAGGTAATCGGTTCGGGAAGAGATTGAATTGGAGACTATTGCTCCCATCTGTTCCAAAAAATGTTTAATTTGGGAGCGACTTTGGGACATTGTGCCAGTTAAAACCACCCTTTTCCCTAAAAAGGGATTTAAAAAAACAACTTTTGGTTTAATTTTAACCGTCGGCTGAACAATTTGAATTAATTCCTCAACCCTTTGCCGGTTTATCCGGTAAAACTCCTGAATCGACCGTCCCATTTCCGGTCCAATTCCCTCTACCTGTTCCAACTTTTCTGGAGGAAGTTTAAAAAATTCCAATCCAAAAAATTGACACAATTTTTTACTGGCAACCTCTCCAATATGTTCTATTCCCAATCCATTTATAAAACGCCAACATTCCCGCCCTTTGGAATTCTGAATAGCATTTAAAAGTTTGCTGGCTTTCCTTTTTTTAAAACCGGGAAGGGATAAGAGTTGTTTTTCATTGAGTTGATATAAATTTTCAATCGATTTTACCAATCCTCTATTATAGAGAAGCTCTGCAATTTTTTCTCCCAATCCCTCTATATTCATACAATGTTTACTTCCATAATGGATAATTGTATTAACTATTCGGGCAGGACAGGTCAAATTCTGACATTTAACCAATCTTCCCTCATCCAACAACTCCTCTCCACAGACAGGACATAGGGTTGGACGGAGA
>Ga0256828_1000949_pt1 | contig 18781 bp, 21 predicted proteins | sample CV88metaG_FD_185993 | JGI IMG/M metagenome (GOLD analysis project Ga0256828, IMG submission 185993) | Hydrothermal vent microbial communities from East Pacific Rise, Pacific Ocean - CV88 | ecosystem: Environmental > Aquatic > Marine > Hydrothermal vents | place: Pacific Ocean: East Pacific Rise...
AGCGGTGAAGATATGGTGAAAAGTTTGGAGAAGGCTTTAACTATAAAAGAAGATTTTACCATTTACCCGGGACATGGACTCAGTAGCACTCTTAAAGCAGAACAGAGAGTGATTCCTTTTTGGATAGAACAGGTTAAAAGAAGTTTATAAAAACTCCTAAAAAATCGGTGCATTTGTAAATGCACCTATAAACATTAATACGAGAATTTATACCCACGTCTACGAACTGTATGTATTACCTGAAACCCGAGAATGCTCTTCAGACGTTTACGAATCTGGTTAATCGCAACCTCAACTGTGTTATCACTTACATATTCCGGCTCTTCCCAAAGTGCATTGATGATCTCATCTTTTGAGAAAACACGCTGTTTACGCAATGCAAGGTATGCCAAAATATCAAATGTCTTACCGTTTAGAGAAACGATCTTTTGATCAAATTCTATCTTCTTGTTAGCAATATCAATAACCAATTTGTCAATGTTTACCTGTGTTCCAAAAAGATGTCTCATATTTGCCAATACTCTGGCTGCAATAAGATCAGGATGTTCACAGTGGTTATAGATGACATCATCTACACCCAACGAGAAGAAACCTGCCTGTTGACGGTAATTGGACGTCAAGATCATGATCTTTGTCTCACTCTTCTTCTTTTTCACTTCATTGACATAACGCTCAAGCGAAAACTTTACTCCCTCATCTACTATAATAACAAGTTCATAGTGTCTGAAATCTGTAAAGTTTGTTGCATCGTACATATCTTTTGCATTATCTACGATACAGATGAAGTATTTATCCAGCTCTTTTTCAAGCTCTTTGACGTATTCGTCATTAAAACCTACGGTTAATATTCTCATATTTTTATGTTCTTCCAATCTACTCAAAAAGTAAACAAAACTTAAACAGAAACTTAAGTTTTTCCGACTTTTCTCTTTTAATAGCGTATTTATAGCAAAATCAACCTTATTTAAAAATAAAAGTATCTTTTTGTTATATCTTATATAATTTGTAGTATATTCAAAAAATGTCAAAAAATGTCAGATAAGACTCTGTATATTTATAATTTTACCGCTTTGATATAGACTCTTTTAGGTGCGGGATACCCCTCTACTGTCTTTGTAGGATCATTGGGATCAAGGAAATCTTCAAGACTTTGCGTCTTTATCCATTCTGTTTTTCTCTGCTCATTTGATTCTGTCACCATCGTCTCTAAGACTTCAACTGTTTCAAAACCGGCTCTGTAACACCAATTCTTTAAAGCATTGACCGTTGGTACAAAATAGATATTAGGTATCTTTGAGTATCTATCTTTAGGAGTAAGACACATCTCCTCTTCACCATCTATCATAAAAGTATCAAGTATAAGTTCTCCACCTTTGTTCAATCCTTTAAAGAGTGACTTTAACATACCGACAGGATCTGCACGATGGTAAAGTACACCTAAACAAAAAAGTGTATCGAACTTATGTTCATAGAATTCTACATGTTCAACACCTAGCAGCTCATAAACAATACCTGATCTTATAAAGTGGTCTATAAATTGAAATTGTGAATAGTAAATAGCAGAAGGGTCAAACCCTATCAGTTTTTTAGGTTTGTGTGAAAGCATGCGAAAGAGATAATATCCGTTGTTACACCCTATATCACCTACAATTTTATCTTTCAGATCAAAATGGGGTTCAAGCAGATTATATTTGATCTGACTCTGCCACTCTGAATCGATAAAAAGATCATTGATCTGAAACGGACCTTTACGCCAAGGATGGATCAAGCGTGCAGTAGCCTCTATCTGCTCTGCATCCTTCACACTAAGGTCTTCGATTTGAACCTCTACCCTGTCACCAAGTATTATTTCAACATTAGAATATTCCGGTAATATCCTGATCGCTTTCTGATAAGGTTTGATATTCTTCCATGTAAGCCATTTACGGCGTTCTTCTCTTAAAGTGTCTAAATTCATTTATTGTTTAATATATGCTTTTTTGATCACCTGTTTAAACAGAGGTTTATTATTTCCTCTGGATACAGATACATTCTCTATTTTTCTTACTGTATCCTCACCGGAGATCACTTCACCAAAAATTGTATATCCTCCGTTAAGATGCGGTGTAGGAACCGTGGTAATGAAGAATTGACTTCCGTTTGTATTGGGTCCGGCATTTGCCATAGCCAGTAGAAACGGTCTGTCAAAAACAAGATTTGGTGAATTCTCATTTTTAAATACTTTACCCCAGATAGATTCTCCACCCATACCCGTTCCGGTAGGATCTCCGCCCTGGATCATGAAATTTTTGATCACTCTATGAAAAATAATCCCATCATAGTATCCTTTCTTGACAAGCCCTACAAAGTTTTCCACTGCCAAAGGTGATTTCTTGGGATAAAGTTTAAGCTCAATTTTCCCTGCATTTGTTTCTAAAACTACAATCGGTGCTTTATCCGTTTTTACTGTTGTTGCTTTTACTTCTTCGGCATTCACCTGTAAACTCAAGCCTAAAAAAAGTAATCCTATCAAAAATTTCTTCATTTATATATCCTTTTCACATTTATCTATATTCAGTTTTCGAAGTACTTTTGTAAAAAAATCTCCTGCTTCTCTATGCACATCATCATGAAATTCCACATAGATACATTGGATATCCTGTCTGTCATTTGAGATTTTATCAAAAATAAAAGGTGTTTGCCCTGTCTCTTTTTTTGTATCATCAATCGCCTGAAGTATTTCACCCTTGAGGACTTTATTATCACCAAAAATAAGGCTTAACCCTTCATAACGCTCTTCCATTCTAATATGGGCTTTAATTTCCTGACATCTGTCCATTTTTTACCTTTAAATAATATATTTAATTATTGTAACACAGTTGAGCTTTGCTTAATGAAGTTGCTTTTGTAGCTTACTTTGCATAACTCGTTGCCCTAGTTTCCCGGATAACATTTACTTTTATTTCACCTGGGTATTGTACCTTATTTTGTATCTCTTTTGCGATCTCTTTACTCAAAAGCACTGCTTCATTATCGCTCATTTTTTGTGCATTGACAAAAACTCTTATCTCTCTTCCTGCATTGATAGCATAGGCTTGCAATACATCATTTTTGGATGTTGCGATCTCTTCTATCTCTTTGACTCGTTTCGTAAAACTCTCCAGGACTTCACGTCTTGCACCCGGTCTTGCAGCACTGAGTATATCGGCCGCACAGACAGCTGCACTTTCTACAGAATCAGGTTCTTGATGACCGTGATGGGCATAAATGGCATTGATAACCGTTGGATGTTCATTATGTCTCCGGCATATCTCTGCACCTATCTCAACGTGTGAACCGCCCATATCCTGTGTCAGTGCTTTACCTATATCGTGAAGAAGTCCGGCACGAAGGGCAAGCTTTTCATCTCCACCCATCTCCGCAGCCATCACTTTTGCCAGCCTCGCAACTTCTAACGTATGTGCCAATGCATTTTGTCCGTAACTTGCTCTGTATTTCATGCGACCTAAAAGTCTTACAAGTTCTTCATGCATAGGGAAAAGCCCTAGATCGATAAGAATATTCTCACCTTCTTCATAAGTTTTTTGTTCAAATTCAGCCTGTACCTTTTCATGAACTTCTTCAATTCGCCCAGGGTGAATACGTCCGTCTTCAACGAGTATTTCTATCACTCGTGTAGCGATAGCTCTTCTGTAAAGGTTAAAAGAACTTACCAGTATGACCCCCGGCGTTTCATCTACAACAATATCTACGCCTAACAGCATTTCAAGGGTTTTGATATTTCTCCCCTCTTTCCCGATGATCCGCCCTTTATGCTCATCACTGGGCAGGTTAATAAGATTTATCAGCCTCTCACCGGCAAAATCACCTGCATAGCGTGTGGTTGCCTGTGCCAAGATATAGTTGGCTTTTTTCTCCCCCTCTTCTTTGGCTAACTGTTCATACTTGCGTACGATCCCGGCTATCTCTGCACGGCTCTGTTCTTCGACTTTTTCCAGAATATAGTTCTTTGCTTCTTCTTTGGTCAAAGAAGCAGTACTTTGCATCATATGAATAGCTTGATCTATTGTATCTTGTTTCTGCGCTTCAAGTTTTTCCAAACTCATCTCTTTTTCAACTACGTTGTTTTGCAATAGTGCCAATTTTTCTTCTTCTTTAACCAGCTCTTTTGTCTGTAAGATCAGAGAACGGTTACGCTCTTCTACTTCAGTGATCCGGTTTTGGAACTCTCGTTCCAACTCCAGTTCCTTTGTCTTTATTTTGACATTGGCTTCCTGTAGCAGAAGTTCTGCTTCATTGGATATGGCTTTTGCCTTTGCTTTTGCTTCCAACTCCAAATGGGAGAATTTCTTTTTTATACTGTTCTTCAACCATAGGTAACAAACTCCTGACCCTATGGCTGCACCGGCTATACCCGATACTCCTATGATCCCTAACATTACTTATCCTTCAATTTATAAAGAAAAAGTATAAAAAATATATCTGTCTATTATGGCACAATGACCACATCTGCTTTCACATCATGCCGGTCTGTAACGATCTTTCTACTATAACACAATTCCCGTGCCACAAATACTGTTTTGTTTATATTTTCAATCTCTTTTTCAAAAAACCTATCGTACATTCCCTTCCCGAATCCTACACGTCTATACGTGATATCCATCCCCACTATAGGTACGATAGCCATATCTAATTTTTTAGTTCTATACTGTTTTGAATCTTTGGGTTCTTTTATCCCAAAAGATTTTTTTTCTAGTGGTAATCTATATTTTACCACCCTAAAACTTTTACCTTCCATAAACGGTACATAGAGTTCTCTCTTTTCTCCTCTTAATCGTTTGATAAGAGGATAGAGATTCACTTCTGTTTTCAATGGAAGATAAAGCAGTATCTTTCGTGCATCACTTTGCCTAATGAATTGATACAAATATTCTAACACCAATTTATCTTTTTTATATCGGTTAACAGTTTTACTTGCCTTTTTTAAACGTTTTAAACAATATGCTCTAAAACTGTTTTTATCTCTATCTCTTTGCATGACATCCATTCTTTTTTAGTGCTCTTTTGGTATAATCTCTCTAATTATAACGAAGGAATCATGTGAAGAGAACCAATACTCTGCTTTTAACTATTGTTTTTATATTTTTTACAGCATGTGAAAATAAAAAATCCGGGTCACAGGATATTCCGGTAGAGAATACTACTGAAATATTCACCCAACAAGACACTATCAACAATAAAAAACCAACAGACAATACAACAACTGCAGATCATTCAACTGTTACAACATCTTCTACAGATACTTTCATTTTAACTGACAGCAAACAAAAGAAATATACTATCCAAGTAGATAATAAACATATTACATCTGCCGACATTGGTGAACCGGTAATACTCATTAATCTCTTTGCCACATGGTGTCCTCCCTGTAAAGGTGAAATTCCTTATCTTTCAGATCTTCAAAAAAAATATAAGAACAAACTTTTTGTTGCAGGTATACTTGTGAATGATCTACAAGATAACACTGCTCTGGAAAAATTCATAGGAAAAAATCATGTGAATTACTATATTTCAAACAGTAGCCAAAATGATGCTTTTGCAGCAAAACTGGTAAAAACGCTTCAATTACCGACAAATTTTTCCTTGCCGCTTACTATTTTGTATAAAAAGGGAAATTACTATATACACTATGAAGGTGCAGTTCCTGTAGAGATGATAGAACATGATCTTCAAGAAGCAATGAAATAAGGAATACATTATGTTTAATCTGTTTAAAAAAGTTTTAGGCAAGACCAATGAAGCCATTAAAGAAGTGGCTCCAACAAAGAAAAAAGAGATCAGTAAAGACGAATTTGAAGATATACTGCTTGAAGCAGATGTCAACTATACCTTGGCAGAGAAGCTGCTGGATGCACTTCCTGAGACGATCAATCGTATACAGGCATTCAACTCCTTAATCTCAGTCTTTCAATATAAAGCGGACTGGAAAGAGAGTGATGCAAAACCTTTTGTTGAAATGATCATCGGTGTGAACGGTGCGGGGAAGACCACAACCATCTCCAAACTGGCATACCGTTATCAGCAGGAAGGAAAGAAAGTGATCCTTGGTGCAGGTGATACTTTTCGTGCAGCCGCTATAGAACAGCTTACACGATGGGCAGCAAAACTGGATCTGCCTATTGTTGCTACTCAACAGGGGCATGATCCTTCAGCTGTAGTCTATGATACGATCGAATCGGCCAAAGCAAAAGGATACGATAATGTCATCATCGATACAGCAGGACGTTTACACACCCAGACAAACCTCTCCGAGGAGCTTAAAAAAATGATGCGTGTGGCAAATAAGGCACAAGAGGGAGCACCCCACCGTAAAATGCTCATTCTTGACGGGACACAGGGATATTCTTCCATTAATCAGGCAAAAGCATTCAATGAAATGATCGGAATTGATGGTATAATCATTACAAAACTTGACGGTACAGCAAAAGGCGGATCGGTACTTAGTATTGCTGATGAACTTAAAATGCCTATTTTTTACATCGGTACAGGAGAACAGCCTAAAGATCTGATTCGATTTAAGGCCAATGAATATGTTGATACCATTTTGGATGAGATCTTTATCTAAGGAGCATAATATAAATGAGAGCATTCATTAATCTGTTTTTGACGTTAGTTCTGCCTATCAGTGTTGTCTCTATTGTCATTGCTATTGTCTATTTTTTAACAGATTTTGATCTTACCAAAGCTCTAAGACTAGGGACACTGAACGGTCTTTTCGTAGGTATAGGTCTTTCACTGCTTATAACATTGGTCCTGATTATTATGAGAAAAATACGTATCGCTACCTATCATCCTAAAAATAAAACTGCGCAGTATAAAGAAAATATCACATCTTCAAAAGGACCTGTAGATCAAAAAATCATGTTACTTATGGATAAGGAACTTGCTTTTGAAGTCTCTCTTTATGCCGTGAGTGATCAAAATATCGGGGAGATCACACACGGGGATAAACGTAAAGGTTCTATTTCTATCAGTACACCTCAGGAAAGTATCACACTCCTGATCTCAGCATTGACAAAACATACCTCAGAAGTAGAGATAAAAGCAAATAGATATAATGACCATATAGAACAGATCATTCAGTATCTCAAAGCAAAAGAACTTTCATTTATGGATTATTGAAGATTGAATCTCTCTTTATAGATAGTCTCCAGATCTGTTTTCTCTTTATAATCGATCATATCACCTATTACAATCGTGATCTCTCTTTTTTGAGAATTGTCGATAAGTGCATCTTTTAATATTTGCGCTGCATTGTCTCTGATATATACAGGTAAGATCGGCAGTTTATTCTTTAAAGCAATAATACGAGCCCCCTCTTTGAACGGGGTTAAAGAGACATCTGTTTTATTTCTTGTACCTTCAGGAAAAATAAAAATAGAACTTCCCTCTTTCACTCCATTTTTGATATCTGCAAAAAAGCCACTCATCTGCTCTTTTTCCCTATCAAGCAAAATAGATCCTGCATTACGAACGAAAAGACCAAAAAACAGAGAATTATAAAGCTCTTTTTTAGAAACCCACAAACCAAATATATCTGTATCTTTCAATGCAACTTCAATAATAGGAGGGTCAATGATCGTTCTGTGATTGCTTATAAGCAGATATTGTCCGTCATGAGGCAGTTTTTCCCGGTTCTCCACATTGATCGTAATATTAAGTGCATTCAGTTGGGCAAGAGAGTATGCCAGTCTCAATTTTTTCTTTTGCATAGGGTCTTTGGTCCATTTTAATTTCAAACCAAAACTATTTGTTAAATAGAGTGCATAACCCAGTTGTTTGACCTGACTGAAATTCAATATATATCCCCATGCGAATAAAGTAATTAAAATTATAACTAAAAGAACTAAAAGCTTAAAAAATATGACATGACCGAAGGGAATCCATACTTGTAAATAATAATTGTAATGCTGAAAAGTATTACAATTTGACATATTTTTTATTCAAAACAGAAAAACAGTTTATACTACGATAATCAAACAAGAAAGAAGAGAATATGGCAAAGAAAAAAACTCTATTTGAATGTCAGGCATGCGGGTTTCAATCTCCAAGATGGATGGGGAAATGTACTTCTTGTCATGAGTGGGAAACTATGATTGAACTGACAACTGATCAAATCAAGTTTTTAAAAGAAACTTCAAATAGCAACAGTACCAATGCTCTGCGAAAAGCAATGCCTATTACACAAGTGAATGAAGATAATATTACACGTTTTCCGTCAGGGAGCAAAGAGCTTGACCTGGTACTTGGAGGCGGTGTAGTACCCGGTTCATTAACGCTTATAGGCGGCAGTCCTGGTATCGGTAAATCTACATTGCTTCTGAAAATTGCAGGAAATCTTGCCAAACGTGAAAAAAAAGTACTCTATGTCTCTGGTGAAGAGTCTGCCGGACAGATCAAACTACGTGCCAACAGACTGGATGCCAACCATGATAACCTCTACCTGCTCTCTGAAATAAACCTTACTTCCGTACTTGGGGAAATAGGCAATGAGACGTATGAATTTATTGTCATAGACTCTATCCAAACTCTCTATTCTGATGAAACCCCCTCTGCTCCGGGATCAGTGACACAGGTAAGAACCATTACGTTTGAACTGATGCGTATTGCAAAAAGTATGCATATTCCTATTTTTATTATAGGACATATTACTAAAGACGGTTCCATCGCAGGTCCAAGAGTACTTGAACATATGGTTGATACTGTACTCTATTTTGAAGGAGACACAAATTCTGAACTCAGACTGCTTAGAGGATTTAAAAACCGTTTCGGCTCTACCAATGAAGTGGGGATTTTTGAGATGAACAAAGAAGGATTGAATGATGCGAAGAGTATGGCAGGAAGATTTTTTAATAAAGAGAAACTCCAGTCAGGTTCTGCTTTGACAGTTATCATGGAAGGAAGCCGACCTATTATCATAGAAGTACAGGCACTGGTTTCTGAAGCCTATGGGCATGCAAAGAGAAGCTCTACAGGCTTTGATAACAATAGACTGGGTATGCTTTTAGCCCTTTTGGAGAAAAAACTCGACCTTCCATTGGGAACGTATGATGTCTTCATCAATATCAGTGGCGGTATCAAGATCAATGAACCTTCTGCCGATCTTGCCATTATTGCAGCCATTCTAAGCAGTTACAGAGACCGAGAGCTCAGCTCAGAAACGCTCTTTCTTGGGGAAGTCAGTCTTACCGGAGAGATACGGGAAGTATCAGGACTTACACAACGGATTAAAGAGATAGAGACTCAGGGTTTCACCAAAGCCGTTATACCCAACAAACCTATAGAACAGACAAATATCAAATGTTTCATTGCAGATGAAGTTTCTAAGGTAGTTGAGTGGATGTAAATATTGTATTATCTTGATATATATCAAGATAATACATATATACAAAATCGTATAATAGTTTATATCTGTAACATAATTTTTATAGATAAAAATATCAAAGGAGTTACATATGGACGAAAGTATATTAGAAGGGTTAGCCTCAGTAAAGGGATATTTAGGGGGAGCGATCAACAACTATACAGGTGAATGTTTAGTATGTGATGCCGCAAAATTATCAGGTGATTTAGAAGAGACTTCTGCAACATTTAATGATATTTTCAGAGACTCTCATGCTGTTTCAAAAAACCTTTCTCTAGGTGCAACACAAATCATGGAAATACATACGGAAAAAGCTGTTATCCTTATGGGATGTTCCGGAGAAGAATCCAGAGTTCATTTACATATGTTTGCTGTATTTAACAGTGACGGAAATGTAGCTCTTGGGAAAATGGCACTTAAAAAGATCTTACCAAAAGCAGTAGAAATGCTCTCTTGATTTTTACTTTTTCTCCTCATTCTAAAGAGGAGAGAAAAGCACTCTTTCTTTACCTTACAAATATTCTGTTGTTACCCTGATTATCTCTTTAAGCTGTACCGGTTTGGTAAGCACATCATCTGCACCAGCATTTAATAATGATTCTTTTGTTTCATCATCTGCATCCCCCGTCAAACCTATAATTGTTGTTCTTGACATGCCTTTTTCATTTTCTATTTTTCGTATAAGGCTTATAGCTTCTCCTCCCTGCATGCCAGGCATATTTTCATCCATAAAAATAAGATCTACTGCTTCTCTTTTAAATTTTTCAATACTCTCATCACCACTTTGGGCCAATACCGTTTCCATATTCATTGTTTTCAACACTTCTTTCATAAACTTCAAATTAATCGTATTGTCATCAACCACAAGGATATGTTTACCTCTTAATTTCTCTAATTCATCTGAAAACACTTTCTCTTTTGTATCTATATCTTTAGAAGTCATCAAAGCCGTAATCGCATTGACGATATCTTGTGGTAAAAGTGGTGTATTGATCCTTTGTACATTTCCGTTGAAATGGCATCCATCATTAAGAAAAGTATCTCCAATGATCATAGCAGCTCTGTTTTTATCCAAAAATGCTTGAACATTTTCATCATACATAATGGCATCTTCTTTAAATATAATTAATATATTAAATAGTTCATCTTCAAGACTCTCTAAATTTGTTTCATTTTTTAATAATGTTACATCCACATTAAAATAGTTTAAATAATGCTCTACTGAATCTATTGCACGGTTATGCTCTTTTGGTGCATACACTCCTATAGAAAAATTTTTAAACTGATCTTTATCTATAGAAGATGTTCTATCTTCCCCACTATTACAAGGAATGGTAAAATAGAATTTGCTCCCTTCACCTTCCCTGCTCTCCAACTGTAGTTTTCCTCCTAAAAGCACAGAGAGCTGTTGAGAGATACTTAGTCCTAAACCTGTACCGCCATATTCTCGGGAAGTGGAACTTTTTTCTTGTGTATATGGTGTAAAGATATTCTTTTGCATCTCTTCAGCAATACCTATTCCACTATCCTTGATACTTACCGTCAATCCATCTCTCTCTTCATCATAAAGTAATTCTAGAATTATTTCACCTTTTCCCGGGGTGAATTTTACAGCATTACTTAAGAGATTATTCATAATCTGTTTAATTCTATGATAATCTGAATGGATCTGCTGTGGTAATTGTGGATCATAGAATGTAACAAAGGAAATATTTTTCTTCTTGGCTGTATTATGAAAAAGTTTTGCAACATCACTGAACTCTTCCAATGGTGAAAAAGCTACTTTTTCTATACTCATTTTACCACTTGCCATTTTGGAGATATCTAGGGCATCATTGATCAGCGTTACCATAGTCTCACCACTCTTTAATGCAGTATCCAGATACTCTTTTTTCTCTTTATCCAACTCTTTTAAACTCAAAAGTTCCAAAAATCCCATTACAGCATTCATAGGTGTTCTTACATCATGGATAATTGCAGAAAAGTACTCCTGTTCTCTTCTAATTTTTGCACTGAGTTTGTCATAAGCTTCCATACAGTCTACAAATCCGGCATCTTCACTGCTTTGGTTCGGTACTATCTCTTTTTCCTGAAGAAACCTTTTAATAAATATGGAAAACCTTGTCATATAATCAAGATCTCTTTGAGTATATTGATTCCAGCTGCCAAATGTAATTGCCGCCCACATGATCGCCAATACATTTTTTTCACTACTGTCATCAACAATAGGAATCAATAATAGATCTTTAAGTTCAAGATCTAAAAAATTATCTGTCTGTTCACGATATAAAAAACTTCTTGTCACATCATTGATCATCAGTGGTTGTTTCGTCTTATAACACTCTGAAAGAATACTCTCTTTATGGATATCCATGGGTATATTTTTCTCTAAAGTAACAATTTCAAATTCTTTACTCTCAGGTTTTGCCAAAAGGACATAAGCTTCTTTTGCAGGGGTGATTTCTTTTGTCTTTTCTTCACATCCCAATGCTATTTTCCCAATTTCATTTTCCTGTTCAAAGTTCTGTTCACAAACAAGCACAAGATCTTTGAACTCTTCTTCCGTTAACTCTTTTTTGATATCTATGATTTTTTTCATATATTAACGTTAACTCCTATTTCTTATTCTTTTTAAAGCCGGTTAACCATGACTGTATCTTCTTAACCAATATAGGGGATTCAACTTTGTATTCTTTTAGAGTATCTGGGGAATCAAGTTTTTCTTCTTTATAGCTGTTAAACTCTTCACTATGTTTGATCTCTTCTTCTCTTTTTTCTCTCGGCATCGTATATTCTATGTGATCCAAAAGTTGCACTAAATGTTCTATATCGGCACTTATGTACTGATTAAGATCACCTTTTGGAATACCTGCCCAGAGAATAGCAAAAAGTTCATTATTTATATCCTGTACCGGCATAATTAGGAGATTTTTAAGATTATAATCAAATATATTATCTATTTTTTTATCATACTCTTTATATCGGTTCACATCATTTGTAAACTGTGGTTCTTTTCTATTAAGACATCTGCTGATCATTCCTTGTGAAGAAGAAAGATCTATAGGGATACCGTTTTCAATATCCGATATTTCAAAACTGTTCTCATTAGATAATATGAGGAGATGTATCTCTTTTGCGGGAGTGATCTCTTTAACGAATATTTTTAAAGTCTTTAAAAGAAGATCCAGATCAATATTACCCTTAATACTCTCTTGAAAAGCTACAAGTATCTGATCCAACTCTTCTTGTATCAACTCTTTTTGTATATCCATTTGAATACCTGCCATACTGTTAGCCCTCTCCTATCATCACAAATAATCATAAACTATTTATATTATAATAGATTTTACTTAAGTGCATCATCCAGTGATCTTCTCTATCCTGTAACTTATTACATTTGTGTTACACTTCAACTATGAAAATCGGTACAGATATTATACAAATAAGCAGAATTGAAAAATTATTAAAAAAATATGGAAATACTTTTAAAGAAAAATTTTTAAATCCTGATGAAATCGCACTAGCTAAGAGACCTGAATCTATAGCAGGATTTTGGGCAGCAAAAGAAGCTATTTCTAAAGCACTCGGATGTGGAATTGGAGAAGAACTCTCTTTTCATGATATCATCATTACCAAAGATCATAAAGGTGCTCCCTCTTTTACTCTGACACAAAAAGCACAAAAACAGCACAATATCAAAAAATCTTCACTCTCTATCAGTCATGACGGGGGATTTGCCATTGCCATTGTTGTCATTCTCAACTAAAACAGATCAACTCATGCTATAATAGATCACTATTTTTACTATAAGGTCAAAGGAGATACTATTAAAACTTTATATCTTATACGACATGCAAAATCAGACTGGGAAAATGGGGAATTAAGTGATTTTGAACGTGGTTTGAAGAAACAAGGATTACGTGACTTGGAGACAATGGGTTCTTATCTAGCTTTAAAAAAAGTAAAACCAGACCTTATTCTTTCCAGTGCAGCACTACGTACACAACTTACTGCAGATAGTCTGGCTCAAAAGATAAAATATACTGATCGTATCCAATACATGGATGAACTCTACCTTACAAGACCTGAAATGATTATTAATGTACTGTCGCTGCAGGAAGATCAGCACAAGAACATCTTTCTTATTGGACATAACCCTGCGCTTACTGAACTCGCCAATATATTTCAAAATGAGAATATTACAAAACTTCCTACACTTGGAATTTTGGCTATTACATTAGATATTGACTCTTGGGAAGAGATCAAAGAGAATTGTTACGGGAAAATAGATTTTTTTATTTTTCCCAAACAGTTTAAATACTATATGCCTGAACAGATAAGAGCAACTTTAGGATAATACTCTGTAACTATCATTTACGGTTGTAATTCTTATTAAATTATATTACAATACATCAATAAAATCTCAATTTACAAAAAGGATATCTATGAAATTATGGTTAGGAATGGGGGTTGCCTTAATTCTTTTCACCGGATGTAATTCAACACAGAACATACAACTGGAAAGAAAAAATGCTCAGCAGGCACTCATTATACAACAGCAGCAATTGAAAATTGAAGCACTTAACAAAGCGTTGGCATCAAAAAAACCAACAACACGTAGAACACGTACGATAGTACCAAGAACAAAAAAGAATATCAAACTGAAAAAAGTGGAAGACAACAACTTTAATTCTGATTATATGTATCCACAGACAAGATCAACACCTAAGCCAAAAAAAGTGACCAAACTGGCACAGGCAGAGACAACTGCAACTTCATCAGTCATGGGAAAAGCAGAGTGTATCGCAATGATCGGTCAGGAAAAATTTGACAAATATACCCAAATGTTCGGCAGTGAATCTGCATCTATCAAAAGATGTAAAATGTTAAAGGCAATGAGAAATTAATCTCATTTTTTAAAATGGATCATTTTAAATCTGTCACCCATCATCGTGGGTGATATGAGTGTTTTAATTTTATCTGCTTCTCTTAAATACTTCTCCTGTGAAGTCTGTCCGGCAAACTGTTCTAAAATATCTATCAAACCAAAACGTACTAAAGCACGTGCCTGCGTCTCATAGGCTATCTCTTTAAAACCTGCAGCTTTAAATGCCTCACTGACATGTCCAAAATTCACATCATAGGTAATGTCATCTTTTTTATAAGAGTCTTTCAAAACCAATACTTCATCAAAAAGAGGGAATGTCTCATGTGCTCTGTAAACACGTATGGAGAAATCATTACGCACATACTTTTCTCCATAATCAAACGTCACAAAGTCACATCTTTTTATACCGCTTGCCATCTCTTTAGCGAAACCTTCATACCCTACAGCAACCTCACCCTGTCTTAAATGATGTTTTTCTGCCCACTCCAACATAGAGGCAGGTGCTTCCTGCCAAGAGACAGTATGATCTTCCACTATAGCTATCTGCTTATCTTTGAGTAACTCGCAAGGGAAAGCATCAAATATCTCATTGGCTACTACAAATGCATAATCCACTTTAACCTCAGCAATATCATTAAAGTGTGTGATCGTAATATCTTCACCAAAACGCTCTTTAATATAGGCTAATTGTGCTTTACGCACTTCAGGCTGTCGTTCTACGATACCAAAGTGAAGTGTCTGTACCAAAGCCGGATCACAGGTATAAAGCCACTGTATCATGTCACACAGAAGGTAACCCTGATGTGCCCCTATCTCTATAAGCCATCCGTTCTTATCTGCTTTTCCTTCTTTTAAAAGTGAATAGAAGTAATTAGCAATACTTGCACCAAAAAAACGGCTGGTACTCACTGCTGTATAGAAATCTCCACCCTTTCCAATCGCTTTGAATTTTTTATAATAGCCCTCTTCACCATAGAGCCACTCCTGCATATATTCACTAAATTGCATTTGCCACCTTCGTATAAAGCCCTATCAGTTCTATCTGTTTGTCCAGATAATAGATCTTCTGATCGAGTTTTCTTACCTGTAGTGAATTACGCATCATGGCTGTATCTAAAGAGGTTTTTTCACCTGCACGTGCCAAGTTTCTGGTTGTTCGGTAAAGCCGGCTATAGAGTTTTTCATCTTTTTGTGCAAGTTTGATCTTTTTGGCTATGATCTTCAGTTTATTACGTATGAGTTTATACTCTTCATCTATTGTGTGTTTACGCTCTATCACTTCAGTTTGGGCTTTGAGATGTGCTACTTTGGCAGCTTCTATATCTGAGAACATATTGATATTGATCGGCATCGAGACAGTAAACCCATAGGTCCAGTACTTCTCTTCAAGTCCTGGCCTTGCAAATAACGGGTTAAGATCTGCATCGGTATATCTTCCCTGAACTGAGAGAGAAGGCAGATACTTCGCCCATGTCATCTTTGCATTATAGGCTTTCTCTTTGGCTCTAAGTCTGTCCCTGACCAATTCAAGGTTTGCACCTTTATAGCGTTCCTGAGAAATAAGTTTCAATTTGGGTAATTTCAACCCTTTAGGGTCTTTGTCACTTAAGAGTGCAAAACTTTGTTGAAGTTTCATTAAAGAGATCTCGGTTTCAAGTTTCTTTGTCTCATCCTGGTTGGCTTTTAAAATAGCCTGATCCAAAAAACTGCTGTCTATCAAACCTGCATTGTAACTCTCACGTTTTTGACGAATGTCAAGCTTGTCATTTTTAATGAGCAGAGAAAGTTTCTTCTGTTCAAGTTCCAATTTTCTCATTTCAAAAAGCAGTTTGACCGCATTACCTATGGTCTCTCTTTTTTTGAGTTGGATTTCCGCTTCATTGGCTCCTCTGAGTGCCTGAGCATACTTGATCGCAAAGTAGATCCCGCCTGAACGGAAGATGGGCTGGTCAATCCCTACAGAGAAACTCCCAGTTTTTACTGTTCTATCTGTAAACTGTCTGGAAAAACTCTTGGAGTACTGTAACATCACAGGATTGATCCATGAGTTCTCAAGCATATCACTCTGCGCTGTGTTGGAACGAAACTCATAATCAAAGAGGATATTCTTATTGTCTGAGAGTATGTCATTCAGCTCATCTGCATGAACAGCAGATCCGAACAATAAACTACAAAGTACTAATAGCCGCTTCAAAACGTTTGAACCCTTCATCTATTTCAGATTTTGTGATGGTGATACTTGGCAGGAAACGTACGGTATTACGCCCTGCTTTAAGCACGATCAAGCCTTCTTTAAGACTGTTCTTGAGTACACTTCCCTGAATCTCAGCACTCTTTGCACGAAGCCCACGCATTAATCCAAGTCCAACTTCTTTTTCAAAAAGATTATCATACTTTTGAGCTATAGCCTCTAACTTTTGTTCGAAATAAACCAATGCTTCTGCAATGGCTCCACTCTCATACAGCTCTTCAAGTACATCCAGTACAGCAAGCCCTGCAGAGGTACTCAAGTAGTTACCTCCGAATGTACTCCCGTGGTCTCCGGCACTTAACACATGTTTATGTTTAGTCATTACTGCCCCGATAGGCACACCGCCGCCTAGTCCTTTGGCTAAAGTAATGATGTCCGGTTCTATCTCATAAAGATTCGAAGCCAAGAACTCACCTGTACGGTAAACCCCTGTTTGCACCTCATCTACGATAAGTAAAATATTTTTACTTTTTAGATGCGTTGCCAGTTTCTGTATCTCTTCTTTCTCAAAAGGCTGTACACCACCCTCACCCTGTACCAGTTCTATGAGTACGGCAACGGTTTCATCATCAATGGCATTATAGACATCATCAATGCTCTTCTCATAGGAAAACCCATCCGGATACGGTGAGAAGTGCGGTGTATGAAAGCTCTCCTGTCCTGTGGCTTTAACAGTAGTGATGGTACGTCCATGGAAAGAGTGTTCAAGGGTAATGACTTTATAGCGTTTGTTCTCAAACTTGGTCTCCCCATACTTACGTGCGATCTTGATCGCTCCCTCATTTGCTTCTGCTCCGGAGTTTGCAAAGAATACCCCCATATCATAGCCGCTCAGCTCTACGATACGCTGTGCCAACTTTGCCTGCGGTTCTATCACCTGCAGGTTTGAGATGTGTATGATCTTTTTAGCCTGTTCACAGATCGCCTCTGTCAACTTCTCATTCCCATGCCCTACAGAGTTCACCCCGATCCCCGATGCAAAGTCTATGTAGTCTCTTCCGTTCTCATCATAAAGTGTAGAGCCTACACCCCTTACAAAGTTGGTATAATCCCGTGCATATGTCTGCAATACATACTGTTTGTCTTGTTCTTCTAGTGTCATTTTTATTTCCATCTGTTTTATTGGTGTTATTATAGCGTAGAGTTGTTAGTGGTTTTTTAATGTGGGGTGAAGTTTTGGTTTTTAACAGACATTTTTATTATTTTGTTAATCATAAAAATTAAGATGAAAGTGCCTATAATGTTCCTTGAATAAATAGTTATATCTAAGAAAGGACATCATCTGAATAAAGAGATTAATACAGAAACAATAGCACACGCTAAATATATGTATGAAAATAAAGTTGGAATACAACCAATGCATCAAATATTTTACTATTATTCAATATTATATACAACAGAATGTTCTGTTCGTGCTTTTGGATTCTATGAATATTTATTAACTCAAACAGATGTAGATAAAATTCAATTAGTTGGAGCAGTTCAAGAAGCTATAGGACATGCCGGAGCATTAGCATTTTACTTTTGGAACAAAGGAAGTTCAAGACAACCAAAAGAAATCAAAGAGTATATAAAACAAAGAAGTGAATTTTTAAAAAATGAGTTTAAGTTAGATGATACATCAGCATTAAAAAATAGGTCTCTACGAAACACATTTGAACATTTTGATGAAAAAATAGATATAGGACTTTTAAATACAATAGCAGGTACTTTTTATCCTATGCCTGTTATTCAAAGTCATTTAATTATAGAAGAAGAGCAAGTTGGAAAATATTTTAAATTATTGGACATAGAAGAAAAATGCCTAGTCCTTTTAAATGAAAAGTTCTTTTTTGAGGATATTCAAAAAGAAGTTGAAAGAATTTATACAATTGCTAAAAACAAATTAGCCGAGAATGGCTGATATAACAAGTACGAGGAGACCAATAATTTTTTCGTTCCCATCGGGACGATGGGAACGCATATCAGAATAGATATAATTTATAAGCTTTTTCATTAAACCCAATTTTATGGTCGGCTGAAGCCAACCCTACAGTTCTTTCATAATGAATAAACTATATACGTTCCACCCTCACCTTTACCTCCTGATAACAAGCATTCTCTCCCTCTTCACTCAAAATACTGGGTGTAAGTATATTTACACCTATCGTGTTACTGGTGATCAGCACACAATCAGTTCTTATATCTTCATTGAGCTTCACAGTAAACTCATATTCACCATATTCTGAACGTACCCTCA
>Ga0256828_1000950_pt1 | contig 18780 bp, 13 predicted proteins | sample CV88metaG_FD_185993 | JGI IMG/M metagenome (GOLD analysis project Ga0256828, IMG submission 185993) | Hydrothermal vent microbial communities from East Pacific Rise, Pacific Ocean - CV88 | ecosystem: Environmental > Aquatic > Marine > Hydrothermal vents | place: Pacific Ocean: East Pacific Rise...
ATATTCAAGTCTTTCTTCGACATAAAGTTTTAAAGCATGATCAAGTTCAGCATAACTATATCCTAGATCTGCTTCATCACTTTGTCCAGACCAAAGATCAGCTGAAGGAGGTTTGGAGATAATAGACTCTGGCACACCAAGATATGCAGCCAATTCAAATACCTCACTTTTATAAAGATCTCCTATAGGATTTATAGCACTTGCAAGATCTCCATAAAGTGTTCCATACCCAAGCATCAATTCACTTTTATTGCTAGTTCCCAAAACAAGTGCCGATTCTCTAGCAGAAATATCAAAAAGTGTTACCATGCGAAGTCTGGCACTGAGATTTCCTCTTCTGAGGTTATCCATATCTTCATTATCTGCTTCATAAGCTTTTAGCATAGACTCTATGGAAACTGTTTCATTTCGCAGAGAAAATTTTTGACACAATTCATCTGCATCATCTAAAGAGTTTTGAGATGAATAGTGTGATGGAAGTTTTACGCATAAAAGATTCTTTCCAAATGCCTTTTGTGCAAGAACTGCCACTACAGCTGAATCGATTCCTCCACTAAGACCTATAACAGCGTTATTTAGTCCTGTTTTTTGTACTTCATTATCTAAAAAACGAACTAAAAAATCTGTCATCTCTGCATATCTGCCCAAAACCTATCCTTAAGAAAAATTAGTTTAAAGATTATAGCAAAAATTAAGTTAACTACTCAAATTTTACACAGAATCTTTTAAAGGAACACAATATAACTTTAACTAATTTTACAACTTTTTCTTATAATCTCAATAAAAAAATAGTATATTATGTTACAATTAAAAATATTTTTTTATGGACTCTGATTATGAAACAAGCTTATTTTATAGTTTTACTTTTTAATAGCGTAGCATTATATGCAAATGAGATCACTTATAATGCAGATACAATAGTATGGATAGCACTTTTTGTTATAGCACTTATTGCTATTTTTGGAATGTTTTTTTCATCTAAACAAGTAGATTCTGTCAAAAAAGAGCATTCAAAAATGCAACAAAAACAAGATGAAATCATAGAACTGCAAAACCAAATCCTAACTAGGATGAGTCATGAGATTCATAGCATAGCAGAACAAGCCAGTCAAGAAACACAAAATATAGTTTTAGATTCACAAAAAAACGAAAAAGTAAAACAAGCACTTGAAAAGATAGTCCAATCAGAAAACAAACTTCTAGATATCACTTCTGATCTTTTAGAATTTTTACGCCTCAAATCGAATAAAATTGAAATAAAAAATGAATCTTTTGCTCTTATCAATCTTCTTAACGATACCACAGGTCAAGTAAGTGCAACAGATAAACATATAGACTTTGATCTTTTTTATGATATTGATGAAAATGTTCCAAATGTACTTGTAGGAGACACCCTTTATATAAGTAAAATAGCTGTAAATATAGTGGATTATCTTAAACAAAACGGTGCAAAAAGCGTCATAGTTAAAATAACAAGAGAACGAAATTTTACAGATACAAAATTAAAAATAATTTTTGAAAGTGATTTAACTTTTGATATTGAAAACAATTCATCTATATTTATTACAAATTATAACGAAGAAACTTCCCAATTTGAAGGTCTTAACCTTTATGTAGCAAAAGAGCTGACACATAGAATGGATGGAGAACTTCAAGTTAAAAACACCACAAACAACCATGTTTCTTTCTTCCTAGAAATACCATTTAAAAAAGCAGCACTCAGTGAACTTATAACAACAACTGCTCCATCTACAGAATATATACAAAACAAAAAAATACTTCTTGTAGATAAAAATACACAAGCCTTGGAAATAGACAAGAAACTTCTTCTTAAACTTGGAGCTAATGTTGATGCAAAAGTAAGAAAAGAGTTTAATCATAACAACTTTGAATTTTCTCATTATGATGTTCTTATAGCTGATGCATCTTTATTTACAACAGACTTTATAAAAACACTCAGCTTTTATAATTCTCTTAAAATTGTTTCACTCAGTTCTATTTTTGTAGAATCAAAACTTAAAGATTTTGTCGATGCAGAGATAAAACGACCATTAACTACTTCACAGATCAAAGACCTTTTTAAAAGACTTTATCAAGATAAAAAAGAAAAAACAGACAAAATTCCTTCAAAAATTTTAATCCATAGAGAAAAATTTGAAAAAACTCCAGGAGTGACTCTTGAGAGCTTTAGCAATTTTCAAGGGAGTTCCCTATTAATAGTTGAAGACAATTTTATCAATCAAAAAGTACTTCTTTCAGTTTTAAAAAAATCAGGTATACATATAGATATAGCAAATAACGGTCAAGAAGCAGTAGAAATGGTTAAAAAGAAAAAATATGATCTTGTTTTAATGGATATCAATATGCCTGTAATGGATGGATACAGTGCTACGATCAAAATAAGAGAAAATGGTTTTAGAGTACTCCCTATAGTAGCACTTTCAGCTTTAACTTCCACTGATGAAATTAATAAGATGTTCGATGTTGGAATGAATGGATATTTGGCAAAACCTTTTTATAAAGAACGACTCTATACTGTCTTTAATCTCTTTATTAAAAAACAAGAGATAGTCCAAACTTTACAACCAAAAGAAACACAAGAGATCAGAAAGCTTCCAAAACTTGAGGTTTTAGATGTGAAAAAAGGGATAGAACTCAATAAAGAAGATGAAATATTTTACAAAGAAGTACTCAAAGAGTTTCAAGATGCTTTTGGAGAAAGTGCCCAACTCTATCAAAAATTGATAGAAGATTTTAGATATGAACAACTCAGAATGCTTATAGTTGATCTTAGAGGGATAACATCAGCTATAGGAGCAAATAAACTCCATGAACTAAGTTTAGAAATACTTCATCTTCTTTTATTTAAAAAATACAGCCTTCTTGATGACTATACAAATAAACTTAAAGATGAGATGGTAAAACTTAACAATGATATAAACAACTACCTTCAATCAAGATAGTTGAGACTCTCAAGTACCCATGTTGGTATTTGATATTTTTTAGAAACTACTTGTTCTATACTTTTAAAAGAATATTTTCCATCATTATAAACTATAACACTGTTTGAATTTTTATTTTCCCTAAGATGTTCAATCGCTTTTATGCAAAATTCAAAAGCAATAAGTCGATCCTTAACACTAGGACTTCCTCCTCGCTGTATATGCCCAAGAATGCTTATACGAGTTTCTACATGTAAACTCTTTTCTAACCACTCTTTTATCTCATAAGTTGTATGTGTTCCCTCTGCGACAACAGCAAGCATATACCGTCGTCCTTCTTGAAACTCTTTTTGGAGTCGCTTTAGCATTTTTTCTCTATCAAAATCTATTTCAGGAATAACACATACTTCAGCACCACTCACCATAGCAGAAATAGCTGCAAGATAGCCACATTCTCTTCCCATAACCTCAACAACAAAAGCCCGACTAAATGAAGAAGCCGTATCTTTTATCCTGTCTATATTTTCTCGTATGACATTTAAAGCAGTATCAACACCCAAACAATACTGAGTACCATAGATATCATTATCTATTGTTGAGGGGATCCCAACAAACTTTATACCAAACTCACTGTAAAAAAGATCCATTGCCCGAAATGAACCATCCCCTCCCAAAACAATCAATGCTTCTATATCATATTTTTGCAGATTTTCATACGCTTGTTGTCTATACCTTTTCTCATAAAACCGTTTTGATCTTGAGGAACGGATAATCGTTCCTCCACGATTCACAATTCCAGCAACATCTTTATGCATTGCTTCTTTGATCGTTCCATCTATAAGCCCTTCTAAACCATCATAAATAAAATAAGGCTTTATATCCAACTTATAAAGATAATCTACAAATTTTTTAATAGCCGGATTCATACCCGGGGCATCACCGCCTGAACACATAATTGCGTAAGCCATATCTTTCCTTTACTTAACCCTATATACAACTGCATACAACAACGGTATATAAAGAAGATTTAACACTGTTGCCCATGCTATACCAAATCCCAGTGAAATCGCCATAGGTTGGAGAATCATCGCTTGACCGGAAGCAAAAAACATTAGTGTAAAAAGCCCCAAAACAGTTGTAAGTGAAGTAAGTAGTATAGGTCTTAGTCTTGTTTTTGCTCGTTGCATCAATGCTTCAGAATTTTGAGCCTTTTTAATAAAATCAACCATTATAAGCCCATCATTTACAACAACTCCTGCCAATCCTACAACACCTATAAGTCCTGGCATTGATAAATTAAGACCCATTATCCAATGCCCAATATAAACACCTAAAAGCACCAAAGGAATGGTACTTACAACAATAAGTGACTTAACAATAGAATCAAACAACCAAACAAGAGTAATAAAAATCAAAAAGATTGCTATAGTTCCTGCCTCTATCATCTCTTTAATATTTTTTTTGTTCTCTTTTTCTTCCCCTTTGACAATTACTTTAAAATGTTCATTACGCAACTGTTGTAAGAGATCTTCTAAGTGTTTCATCACTTCATGAGAAGTTATCATATTTTTATCAAGTGAAGCAAAAACACTTCGTATTCTTTCTCCATCTTCTTTTTTAATCGTTACAAATCCTCTTTTATAAATAAAATCAGTTATATCCTTTAAAGCAACTTTTTTATTTTGTAAAGGTACTTGAAGTTCAACATCTTTAATCGAATCTATCTCTTTATCAAGATTACTCTCAATCCTCAATTTTAGCAATCCTTCATCATTAAAAAGTTTTCCATACTCCGCTTTTAAATAATATGCTTGGAGTTGGGATTGAATATTTTGTTCATTAAATCCAAGTCGTTCCCCATAGCCATTTACTTTAAGCTTAAGTTCTTTTTCCCCTATATCTGCATCATCAGAGATGTTATGCACCCCTTTTATTGATGCAAGTTTTTTCTTGATTTCTTTTAATGCTTTTAAAGTCTGAGTATCCCCTTTACCACTTAAACTTATCTCTACATCATGAGCAACTATACCGGTACCGGGCACATCAACAACAAACTCTTCAAAAACTTTTTTACCATTTTTATCTTTAAGTTCTTTCAGATCTAAAAGCATACTTTGTACTTTTTTTCCTATCTCTTTAGCACTATGTTGCCGAATAAGCAAATCTTTATCATACTCCAAAGAAAGATAAGGACTTATATATTTATCAAAAAAATTCTGTGGTGCTCTTTCATGTAAATCTATAAAAATATGAAACATATTCTCACCAAGATCAACATTTTTCTTGGCATTCATTTTAAAACCGACAACAGAAGTTATAGAAGAAACATCTTTTTTATCTAACTTTTTCAAAAGTACATTTTCTATCTTTGTAACATATTTCTCCGTATCTTTAAGATCGTTATTAATATCTACTTTTCCATAAACATATACCTGAGTTGTATCAAAATCTGGAAAAAGTTGAAATTTCGAATGTTTAATCATATAAAATTCAGCTAAAAGGATTGAAACAACTATAACACCAAGCGAAAGATAACGCCGTTTAAATAAAAAATGTAATACCTTGTCATAACGAATATACATCCGATCCCAAAACCGTTTTGTAAAACTTCCTTCATTAGAAACTTTCAAAAAATCTTTTGCATGTAAAGGTAAAAAATAAAATGCTTCAAACAATGAAGAAAGTAATAAAACAGTAATCATAACAGGAATAATTTGTATAAACATTCCCATTTCTCCAGTCATTAAAAGCATTGGCAAAAAAGCAAAAACAGTAGTAAGAGTTGCCGTAACAACTGCAGGGAACATCTCCATAGCCCCTACTATAACAGCTTCTCGTCGTTCCATCCCCTCTTCCAAATGACGATAAATATTTTCAGCAACAACTATTGCTTCATCGACAAGCATTCCAAGAGCTATTAAAGCTCCAAGAAGTGAAAGCATATTTAAACTATCACCAAGAAATTCTGTAACTATAAGTCCTATCATAAAACTAACAGGTATTCCAAGTGCGACTACCATAGCTATCCCACGATTGATAAAAACAAGCATTGCTATAAAAACCAGCATCAAACCAAAAACAATATTTGAGAAAACAACATTAAGTCTATTTTTAACCCAGATTGAAGTATCTGTATAAATATCATAAGTAACTTCAGGGTGTTTTTTGTGGAGACTCTTAAGTAATTTGCGTATCTGCTTTACTAAAGATATAGCATTTCCCTTTTTACTTTTCGTAACATTTATAGAGATATTTCGTTTCCCGTTATAATGTGAAAGTTCACTCTCATCACTCAGTTTAAATGCTACATCAGCGATATCACCAAGCCGTACTCTTGTATTTCCTATTCCTATGGTAAAAGCAGCTACTTCAGCATCTGTTTTTGGACCATTGATCGTTGATATATAAAGATGATTTGCTTTTTGCTTGATAGTTCCTATGGGAAAGATAGAACTTATCCCACGAATTGCCTGAACAACAAGAACCGGATCTAATCCATACGCTTGTATTTTTTCATAATTCAGAGCAATATCTAATTCTTTATCAGCATCCCCTCGAATAGTAATATCACTAAGATCTTTGAACCTTGAGAGTTTTTCTTTTAATTCATCTGCATACTCTAACAACTCAGCTTTTGTCAAATTACCAGAAAGTGCCACAAGTACAAGAGGGAAAGAATGTACTTTGATCTTTGCTGTTGGTTCATTCATATCACTTGGAAGATCTCTTTTATGATTGGATATAATATCTTTGACATCTTGAAGTACCAAGATATTATTTGAACCCTCTTTTATATCGGCGGTAATATTAAAAAAACCATTTTTAATAAGAGTTGTAATATCATCAAGTTCACTAATATTATTAAGATCACTTTCAATAGAATCTACTACCATCTTATCTAACACATCAGCACTTGCTCCAACATATCCACCTTTAATAGAGATTTTATCCATATTTATAGGAGGAAAGATCTCTTTTGGGATATTTGTATATGCAAAGATTGAAAGTAAAAGGATAAAAATCAAAAAGATATGATTTAAAAGTGGTTTATCTATGGCAAACTCTAAAAATTTTCTAAGCATTTCTCTCTTCTTTTAGTTATCAAATATAGTATCAGATATCTGATTTTTAAAACGGATAGACTCAACAGAAGCTTTTATAGCTTTATGTTCTTCTCTTAACATATCTCGTTCAGCTCTTAATTTGGCTATTCTTCTACTTTCATAATAAATCTGCTGATGAACATAAATCTTAAAAAATGCAAGCGCTACGACAAAACATACGACAAGATATGTATAAAGCAAATACTTCAAATCAAGTTTTTTCGGTGGTGCTATAACATCTTGAATCTCATCTAAAATCGCTTCTTTACCTTTCAATTTTAAACACCCTCAACTTTGCACTTCTACTTCTTGGATTTATTTGTAGTTCCTCTTTTGATGCCACTAACGGTTTTTTTGTGATAACCTTTCCTATCGCATGATTATTGCCACACTCACATCTAAAAGCATCATGTGGACAGATACAGTTTTTTGCCCATTTTGCAAAGCGTTGCTTCACGATACGATCTTCAAGTGAATGAAAAGATATAATTCCGATTTTTGCATGATTCAAAGATGAGTTTTCTATAACATCCAAAAGTCTTTTTAACTCACCAAGTTCATCATTAACTTCTATACGAATTGCTTGAAACACCAAAGTAGCAGGATGGATCTTTTTATTTTTTGGCATAAATGGAGTTATAGCATCACTGAATTCTTTAGCACTTTCAAAAGGTCTTTTTTCAACTATCACTGATGCTATTTTTCTCGCATTTCTTAGTTCACCATATTCTCTTAATACCCTCTCAAGTTCATTTTGAGAGTATCCATTTACCAATTCTTTTGCACTAAAGTCACGATTTTGATCCATCCGCATATCAAGCGTTTGACTTTCATAGGAGAATCCTCTTTCTTTTTGATCAAGTTGTAATGAAGAAACACCTATATCTGCCAAAATCCCAGATATATTATTTTCCTCTTTTAATATTTCTTCCAAAACAACACTAAATCGCCCTTTTTTAATTTTCACCCTCTGAGAAAAAGGCTTTAGTCGATTTGTTGAAAAATCAATCGCTGTTTGATCCTGATCAATCCCTATAAGAGAAATATTTGGATTATTTTTTAGCAACAATTCACTGTGCCCTCCATACCCCATAGTGCAATCTACAATCACGCCTTCTTCCACAGATGAAAAACTTTGTATCACTTCTTGATACAGTACCGGTATATGAGGGGTATTTTGATTCAATAGCATTCCTTGTCACTTTTAGACTATGATTATACTAAAACTATGTAAAAATCTTTTTTAAGCTAAAAAATGATAATATCACTTTATCATTTACTTAGAGGATTTTAGATTATGCCTTCATTTATTACACAAAACATTGAATTCATTTATGCTTCTTTAGCTGTCTTAGTTGTTATTTTACTTTATATTATTGTAAAAAATAAAATTTCGCAAAAAAATACGAAAGAGATCAATACCTATAATGAAAAAGAAGTTGTAGAAGATATCTATGAACAGCCAAAAAAAGAGGATAAACCAAAGCCAAAAAAAACACAACCAAAAGAAGAAGAAAAACCTAAAAAAGAAACTTTACATGTAAACAATCCAATTCCAAGCCCAAAAAAAGAAAAAACGAACAACCCCTATAATCCAAATTCAAATATAAATACAGTAGAAGTTCCTCTTCATGATAAAATAATCAAAGAAAATTTCAAAGATTTCAGTGGATTAAAAATTCTTGTAGCAGAAGACAATATAATCAACCAAAAAGTTATAGCCGGTCTTTTAAATGAATCCGGTATAGAACTTGTTTTTGCAAGTGATGGACTTGAAACTATAAGTTTACTGAACAATCAAGACAATTTTAATCTTATCCTGATGGATGCACACATGCCAAATATGGATGGTTTTGAAGCTACAAGAAAGATACGCCAAAACCCAAAATACAATACACTTCCTATTATCGCTCTTAGTGGTGATGTCAGTAGTGATGATATTGCTAAAATGTATAAAAGCGGTATGGATGCCCATTTGGAAAAACCACTAAAAATGGATGCATTTTATGATATCTTATATGCCTTTACAAAAACATCTGATGAACTTGACATTGACTATGGTATAGATATTTCCGGTGGTGATGAATCTTTTTACAAAGAAATACTCAAAGAGTTTTACAATGACTATAAAACTGCTCACAGAAAAATTTTAGAGTTTGTTGAAAATAATCAATTCAAACAAGCAGATGCATATCTACTTGATATTATGGGAATCACTGCAAATATTGGTGCACACAATGTTCAAAAGCATGCACAATCCCTTAAACAAATATTTCAGGATAAAGAAGAAGATAAATATCAGCATTCTTTACATAGTTTTTATAATGTATATGAAAAACTTATTAATGAAATTGCTACTTATCTTGAAACAAAATCTTAAATTTTTTTAAATTTCATTATATAGCATTTCAATTTAGATTTTTTTTGTTAAAATAAGTTACACTACTTTCAAGAAAAAAATGGAGCAAAAAATGAATGAACTGAACAAACTATACTATCCTAACAAAAAGTTTGCAAAAGAAGCCCGTATCAAAAATATATGTGAGTACAAAGATCTTTTTGAATGGGCAGAAGAAGATTATGAAGGTTTCTGGAGCCATTTTGCTAAAGAAAAGATAGATTGGTTCGAGCCTTTTGATGAAGAAAAGATACTTGATGAAAGTGATTTTCCATTTGTCAAATGGTTTGGTAACGGAAAACTCAATGTTGCCTATCAATGTATAGACAGACACCTTGACAAACGAAAGAACAAAGCTGCGATCATCTGGGAGGGGGATCGTGGAGATAAAAGGATCATTACTTACCTTGAACTCTATTACGAAGTAAACCGTTTTGCAAACCTACTGAAAAATGAGTTTGGTGTCAAAAAAGGAGATCGGGTAATTATCTATATGCCTATGATCCCAGAAGCTGCTTTTGCAATGCTTGCATGTGCAAGGATTGGAGCTATACATTCTATCGTATTTGGCGGTTTTAGTGCTGAAGCTCTTCGTGACCGTATTATCGATGCTGAAGCAAAAGTAGTTATTACTGCTGATGGAGCATATAGAAAAGATAAACCGTATATGTTAAAGCCTGTTGTAGATACGGCACTTCAAGAAAAAACACCGGTAGAAAAAGTTTTAGTGATAGAAAGAAACAATGAAGATATAGAGTGGAAAGCCGGACGAGACTACTCTTACAATGAACTGATAAAAACCCAACCAACTACTTGTGAACCTGAAATAATGGATAGTGAAGATCCGCTCTTTTTACTCTATACTTCAGGAAGTACCGGTAAACCAAAAGGGGTACAACATAACCAAGCAGGGTATATCCTTTGGTCACAGCTTACTATGGAGTGGGTATTTGATGTGAAAGAAAATGACACCTACTGGTGTACAGCAGATGTCGGTTGGATAACAGGGCATACCTATATAGTCTATGGTCCACTTGCAATGGGCGCAACAACGGTAATGTTTGAAGGTGTACCGACTTACCCTGATGCAGGAAGAGCATGGAAAATGGTAGAAGAATACAAAATCAACCAATTCTATACTGCCCCAACAGCAATACGAGTCTTACATAAAATGGGTGAAGATGAACCAAAAAAATATAATCTAAGCTCCTTAAAAGTTCTTGGAACTGTTGGTGAACCGATAGACCCACCGGCTTGGAAATGGTATTATGAAGTTGTAGGAAACTCTCAATGTGCCATAGTCGATACTTATTGGCAAACTGAAACAGGCGGACATATAGTTACTCCTTTACCATTTGCAACACCTATAAAACCTGCATGTGCAACACTACCACTTCCAGGAATCATCGGAGAGATACTTGATCCAAATACCGGAGAAAAAGTTCCTGTAGGTGAAAAAGGATATATGTGCGTAACAAGACCTTGGCCAAGTATGATAAGAGGAGTATGGGGAGATCCGGATAGATTTAAAAAGTCATACTTTGGTGATGTACAAAAAGATGGTAAACCGGTGTATTTTACAGGTGACGGTGCAGTTTATGACCAAAACGGTTATATCACCATTACCGGACGAACTGATGATGTTATCAATGTATCAGGGCATAGAATGGGAACAGCAGAGATAGAAGCTGCGATCAAAAAACATCCTAATGTTGCTGAAGTTGCAGTAGTAGGTAAACCTCATGAAATTAAAGGGGAAGGAATCTTTGCTTATATAGTACTCAAAGATGATGAGGGCATAGCAGATGAAGTTGAAGAGGTAAAAGCGATCAACTCTGTTATCAAAAGTGAGATAGGAAATATTGCACTGTGTGATGATATTGTATTTGTTCCAGGACTTCCAAAGACTAGAAGTGGAAAGATTATGAGAAGAATCCTAAGAGCTATAGCAAAAGGGGAAGCGATCACCCAAGATACTTCAACACTTGAAGATCCAAGTGTCGTTGAAAAGATTCAAGAACTTATCAATAAATAAAAGCGTTTCAAACGCTTTTATATAAAATTTGGTGCATCATTTGCAAATAAAATGATGTCACCCTCGGTAGTATATTTCATCAAAATATCTTGCAGTTTTGTTTTATCCAAAAGGATCATTTTTTCTTTTACATGTAAATGTTTATTGAAAAGTTCTGCGTTAAGCTTTCCAGTTACTATAACGATCTCAAAAACTTTGTTTATCTCTTCTATAAGTTCTTTATTTAACTCTTCTGTACTCTCAACAAGACCGGGGGTTACGATCACTTTTCTACCCTCATGCAAACTACACAAACGGATCGCTTCTTTCATCCCATCAAGATTACCGTTAAATCCATCATCAAGAATGATTTTTCCACCTGCTGTTATCTTTTGAAGTCGATGCTCAACAGGAGTCAGTTTTTTAAGTGCTTTTTGAATCTCCTCTATCGACATACCAAGATAGCGTGCAACTTTTATCGCTGCATAGATATTAGTTGCCTGAAAAGCTCCTAAGATATTTGGTACACTAAACTCTACTTTTTTACCATCAAGCATCAAAGCAAAACTTATCCCATCAAGATCGGCTTTGAGATCTTGTATCTCATCATCACAAAAAAACTCTACTTTTTCATGTGGTTCATCTGTGACACTACAATGTACAAATGCTTTTTCTAACCTTTTGGAACTTATCAGCTCTAACTTCGTTCTTACAATATTCTCTAAAGATTTAAAATATTCTATATGGGCATACCCAACTTTGCCGACAACTGCTATGTGAGGTTCTAAAAAGGTAGTTATCTCATAAATATCCCCTCTTTGTCTTGCACCCGCTTCTGCTATATAGTACTTTGTATCCAAAGGCAGATCTTCATTAACATCTTTGATAAGACCTCCCAAAGTATTAACACTTCGTGGTGTCATATATGTTTGTGAATATTTTGAGAGTATCTGATACAAAAAGTTCTTCATACTTGTTTTTCCATAACTCCCTGTTATGGCAATAATCTTGAGTTCTACCATCTTTTGTAACTTTTTCTTTGCTTCTTTTTTATAGATCAAAAAGAGATATTTTTCTATCATCAAAGAACCAATAAACGCTATAAAAAGTGGCATAAACACCCCATAAGTCGCACAAGCATGTTTAAGCGTACATAAAAAATCTTGAAATACTACAAGCATAATCAAAAGGATAAAAAACCGTTTTACCCTCCATGTAAGAACCAACTTCTTATCTAACCGCTTATGCCAAAGATACAATGCCGGTAAATACGCAAAATAAAAAAAGATCGTAAAAAACTTTCCTGTCGTATAATAAAGTACAAAAGGGATAATAAAATAAAACACATGCCATAACGGTTTATGATGCTTTAAAACAACTCTATCTATCTTGTAGTTATACCATTGCAGATTTGTTATAAGATAAAATCCAAGTGAAAGAACAAATACAATGTTCGTTGCTATCATTAAAACCGGCTGTAATTTTTCCATCTATTTCCTTTTGTCCATCTCGTAAGTACTTTTTATCAATTTACAAATCTGTTGAGGATAGTGCATAAAGAAATAATGATCCCCGTCAAATATTTCCAAAGAAGAATCTTTTATAAATGTTTGAATCTTCTTTGCAGAAGAAAGTGGTGTTGCACTATCTTTATCTCCCCAAAAAAGAAGAGCTTTGTTTGGAAATGATTCAAAAACAGAAGTAAAATCTTCATTGACCACAATTTTGAATGTTTCATACATCTGAGGAGTAAGTTGCTTAGCATCATCTGCAACAAACAAAGAACGAAACTTTGCCAAACCAAAAAGCTTAAGAAACTTAAAAAGAGCAATTTTTGTTTTTACATGTAAAGATTTAGAGATATAAATACCTGCACTTGATAACAGTACAAGAAGTTTTGGTTGCAGAAGTGTTGCAACCTTTCCACCGAAAGAATGCCCTGCAATGATATCCTTTGAAGCACCGATCTCTGTTAAAAAAAGCTCCAAAATATTTTTATAATCATAACTATCTAATGCAACCAAAGCAGTCGAGTTTCCAAATCCGGGAAGATCTATATAAATATGACGAAACTCTTTGATATAAGGAGAAAAAACCTTTTTCATCAAAGTTTTATTACTTCCCCAACCATGAAGAACTATAAAATTTATGTTTGATTTTGGATTGAGTATCTCATAACTTATCTCAAAAGTATTTCCTTTATAGTCTATACTTTTTTGTGCCACTATTTTCCTTTGGCTTTTGAGATAGAATCTATATATTCATATTTGACTTGTGCTCTTTTTTTCTGTGGAAGAGAATTTGCCAAGTCCTCTATTGCTTTTGCAAAATCATCAAACAGATAGTTTGCCATACTTCCCGGAATAGGATTAATCTCATTAAGATAAACTTCATCATCTATAACAAAAAAATCACATCGTATCAATGCTCCTTCAAACATATCCGTATAGATCATTTTAAAAGCATTTTGAAGTTTTGCTATAAGCTCATCAGATATATCTGCTTGATTTACATGTGAAGAACGGGAAAAATCCATATATTTTTTTTCAAAATCCAAAAACTCCTGCTTTTGCGGTTCTTCCACAATAGAGAGATGAAGTTCTCTATTGGCAATATATCCTGCAAGATTATACTCTTTTACCCCTTCTATAAACGGTTCAACAATCACACTGGAATCAAACTCATACGCCACATCCAAAGCATAATCAAGTTCATCCATCTCTTTGACTATACTTACCCCTATGGAACTCCCAAGACGAACAGGTTTTATGATAACCGGTAAAGAAAGCTCTATATCTTTTTGCTCTTTATTATGTAAAACTTCATATTGAATGTATTTCACCCCTTTTTCTTTAGCAAGCATTTTTGTATAGCGTTTATCATAAGAAAATACTGAAGCATCAACTCTTGGACCAATAAAAGAAAAACCATAAAAATCAAGTATACTTGCTATCGTTCCATCTTCTCCGTCAGCTCCATGGATCAAGTTAAGGATTGTTCCAAACACTTCCCCTTTGGAAAACATCTTTGTAAAGCTAAAACATCCATGTGAGAGTTGCAGTTTTTGAAACTTTTTATGTTCACCACTTGAGAAAGTTTTTGATTTCATTTTCTCAGCCGGTACCAAATAAAATGTATGATCCTGATCACAAAAAACAAATTCCAACTCAAAACTGTTTTGTAATTTTTCTTTTACTGTTATCGCACTTACAATGCTTATCTCATGTTCAAAACTTGCGCCGCCAAAAAGTATAATAAGTTTCATATTTTCCTTTACTTCTATAATGTTTTTAAATATTTAAGAGCTTCTTTAACCAAAGAAGCGGTATCTTCACTCTGACACTCACTAAGTGCTTTTGAAATCTTGTCTTTTTTAAATCCGAGTGCTTCCAAAGCTTCTGATGCTTCAGAATATGCTTTTGTCTTTGGTGTTTTATCAGAATCTTTTTGTAATAACACCTCATCAAATCCATTGAGTTCAACAAGAATTCGTCCTGCACTTTTTGGACCGATTCCCGGTACTCTTTTTATCCCTGCCATATCACTACTATTTATTACCTGAGCAAATTGAGAAGGTGTATAGGTTGAACAAATTGCCAATGCTACTTTTGGACCAACACCATTTATCTTTATAAGTCGCTCAAATAAAGTCTTTTCTGTTTTTGTTGCAAAACCATACAAAAGCTGTGCATCTTCGCGAACTATATGTGTAGTGTAAAGCTTTAGATTTTCTTCTAGTACCGAAAAAGTCTGTAAAGATATAAAGACTTCATATATAACACCATTTACATTTAAGTGAACTACACCCGGTTCTTTGTATTCTATACAACCATATAAACCGACTATCATACAGCCCCTCTTACAGGACGGATCTCAAATTCACCCTCTTCTACCTCAACAACACCATAAGTATTTCCAGGTTCTTTATCTCGTGGCTTATATACTATTTCCATTGATGGCTCTAACAATTTTGCACGAATCTCATTATAATCTCGCCAAGAGTCTTTATTAATTACTCGTGCATCTAAAATATTATATTGCAAAGATCCTCTTTGATTTGAAAGCAACTGTAATTTTTCTTCTATTTTATTAAGTTCCATTTTCATAGATTTAAATTTATCTACTTGTGCCTGATATACTTTATATTGTTTTACATATGCTTCTGGAAGTTTGATTTTATTCTTTTTATAATGAAGCAGTTTTTTCTTTATATCATTTAAAGTTGGAAGATTTTTCTCTACAATTGATTTTTGAGTCTGAACCATCTTTTTAAATCTTACTAATTCAGAATTCAGTTTGTCTATCTCTTCTTTATTTTTTTCATAGCTCTCTTTTGTTGTTCGCTGCTGCAGTGGATCAATCGTAAAAATATTTTCACTTCCTCTCATTCGCTTAATTTCTATCTTATGAGAAGCATTTACCCGTACATACGAAGTACAGATATCTATAACAACATTTTCTCCATATATTTTTCCACCCATTGCCTGTTCTATATGGATATCTTCCCCTTCTACTACACCATGTTCAAGTCGTTTGATCTTAATTGTTTTTCCTCTTGCGGTTCCTTTGTGAACATTGATATCTATCTTTTCTGCTTCGATCAAAGAAGTTTTATGTGTCAGTCCACCTATAGTAGCACTAATAGCTTTTACACTTGCTTCATCACCGACATTACCCTCAACTTCCACTTCAGTTGCTTCAACAACCATCCCAACACCAATGGCATCTTTAATAGCATCTTTTTCTGTTACAACAACATTTACTTCAGAATCAGTTCCAACCATAATTGAACCGGTTGTCTTAAATGACACCTGATTTACATCTGCTTCTGATTTAATAGTATAAACATTATCTTCAAAAGCTATATAACCATTTTCTTTCGCTAAAAACTTTATACTTGTTTCATCTTCAGTTGTATAGATTGTTTCTTCATCAACACTAAATCCAAGATCATCTATCTCTTTTGGTTCTTTTGGAGCTATATAATGCCCCCTACAATCTCTTCCTGGTTGTCCTGCTTTTGGTTTTAGAAACTCTATAAGCAGTTGATCTTTGTAAACACTTTGAATAAATCCTCTGTTAGAATAGTCAACTCTTCCATCTTCATCTTCTTCACCCATTTCCTCTTTATAATGGTAAATAATATTTCCATTGATAGTTTGTGTAGGTTCAATACTTTGAGCTATTAAAACAGTTTCTGTTTTTTCATAAGAAATTATCTCATCAACCTGTACTTTAGCAACGAGTTTAGAAAGAACATCTTCAAGCATATCATCAAAAATATAGATCAAAATCCCAGCACGAATTTTATGTTTATTTATAAAAATCCGTAGCTCTTCTTTAAGTGCCGTAAAATATTTTAAAACAGATCCAGGCTTAATCTGCATATAAACTTTACACTTTGTAGCATTTGCACCAATTGCAATCTTGAAATCCGGTAATGGATCTTTATTTTTTGCCATTCGTGTAAAAACTTCTATCTCATAACTCTGTTTTATTTGAAAATCTGGATTTAAAAGTGTATCTCTGCTAATATCTCTTAAAGATTCTTTACTTGTTTCTTCCCATTCCTGTTCTTTTCCATCTCTGTTAATTCTTGTATAAGTTCTTACATCAAGTAAATTAAAGTCTAAACTTTCAGGTTTTACATTATATTCTTTTGCTATTGCAGCTATCTCTTTAGCAACATTTTCTGTTTGTACTACAGTAGGTCTGACCTTTTTAACAGTAGAAGAGGAGGTTTTTTTCTTACTTTTATCAAAGAGTGGCATAAAGACAGTACCTTTTTTCAAATTTAAACGCTATATTTTAATAAAACTTTTGTTAAACTTTCGTAAAATGATTCAATATCTCACAATATAAGTAAAGAATTCAATGTTTAAGAGCATATTTACAAACAGTTTTGGTATATTATTTTCTCGTATAACCGGTTTTATACGCGATCTTTTTGCAGCTTCTTATCTTGGAGCAAATATTTACAGTGATTTTTTCTTTATCGCTTTTAAATTACCCAACCTTTTTCGCCGCATTTTTGCAGAAGGCGCACTTACCCAAACTTTTTTACCAAGCTTTACCCGTTCAAAACACAAAGCAGTCTTTGCTGTTTCAATTTTTAGTCTTTTTTTATCGATTATCATTACTTTATCACTACTTATAACATTTTTTCCTTATACCGCCACCAAACTTATTGCCATAGGATTTGATGACAAGACCATTCAAGCAGCATCTCCATTTGTTTCTATTAATTTTTGGTATTTACCTTTGATATTTTGTGTCACTTTTATAGCCTCTTTATTACAGTATAAACACCATTTTGCCACAACCGCATTTGCTACTTCCCTTTTAAATATTTCACTCATCGCAGCACTTTTACTCTCAAAAGAGAAAGAAAAAATAGAGATTGTTTATTATCTTAGCTACGGTGTGGTTATTGGCGGTATTTTGCAACTTATAGTTCATTTTATAGCCCTAAAAAAAATGAATCTCTGCCCTTTGGTAATAGGTGGATTTAAATATTTTAAAGAAAAATCTTCCCTTATAAAAGCAGATACAAAAAAATTTAAAAGAGAATTTTTCCCAGCTATTTGGGGAAATTCTACAGCACAGTTTAGTGCATTTTTAGATACTTGGCTTGCATCTTTTTTGATGAGTGGTTCTATAAGTTATTTGTATTATTCCAACCGTATTTTTCAGCTTCCATTAGCTCTTTTTGCCATAGCAACAAGTATAGCAATTTTCCCAAAAATAAGCCGTTATCTTAAAAATAATGATAAAGAAAAAGCACACAATTACATGTATAAAGGTTTTTGGTTTTTAGCATATTTACTAAGCTTTAGTACTATAGGAGGGTATCTCCTTTCAGATGAGATAGTATGGCTTTTATTTGAAAGAGGAGCTTTTCATCATCACGATTCTGTCGAAACTGCTTTTATCTTACAAATGTATATCATAGGACTCTTGCCTTTTGGTCTTAATAAGATCTTTTCCATGTGGCTTTATGCATCACAACGACAAAGGACTGCTGCAAAAATAGCAACTTATTCTCTTAGTACAAACATCATCTTTTCTTTACTTTTTATTACCCCAATGGGTGCAGCAGGTTTAGCACTTGCAAGTACTATAAGTGGTTTTGTAAGCTTATATCTCACCCTTAGAGCTTTTGGAATAGATCATTTTATATCTTATCTTCATTCAAAACACACTGCTATTTTAATAGGAAGTAGTACAATTTTTGCTATAATTTTAATTATTTTCAAATCATTTATTTCCCAATACATCAACTAAAATGGAGCCTTATGTATCTTTATGACACTGCAAAAAAAG
>Ga0256828_1000951_pt1 | contig 18768 bp, 23 predicted proteins | sample CV88metaG_FD_185993 | JGI IMG/M metagenome (GOLD analysis project Ga0256828, IMG submission 185993) | Hydrothermal vent microbial communities from East Pacific Rise, Pacific Ocean - CV88 | ecosystem: Environmental > Aquatic > Marine > Hydrothermal vents | place: Pacific Ocean: East Pacific Rise...
TTTGTGGTGGGGTTAGAGAGAGGGTCATACCCAGTCCCCATTCCGAACCTGGAAGTCAAGCCTCTCATCGCCGATAATACTGCCGGGTCCCCTGGTGGGAATGTAGGTCGCTGCCACATTGAGTTTTCTCTCTTATTCTTATCTACTACATCTTATTATTTTTGTTTTTATTATAACTTTAAATCTTTTCAAGAGTCACTAGATTGTGTATTTCCTATATCTTTTTATTTCGCCCATTCAAATTATAAGTGCAATCACCTCTAATTTACGCAACTACTTCCTTAGCAAATTCTTCGAAAAATACCTCATGTTGATGAAAGTATATGGATATCAAAACGCTCTAAATCAAAGAGTAGTCAAAGAGCTAAATGGAACTATCACTCAAAAGTATCTGTGGTAAGATCTCACAACACTACTATCCATCTAGGACAAAGATGACAATCTTGACGGTAAGGATAAATGTGATCCCTCATCTTGTAGATATTATTGAGTAATGCTATCATTGTTATCTTTTTGTTTATAATGGTGCAACATTTTATCTGCACTCAGACTTACTATCATAGAGATGATTACATATGCTAAGAAGAAGTATATACCTACTTCTATCTCAGCTTTGCTGATATCGCCACTGCTGGTTGTAAGATATACTAAAAATGTAGCTACGACAAATACATCTACCATAGACCATTTGCCTAAATGTTTGAAAAACTTTATAACGCTATGAGCAAATGAACTATATTCAAATAGAGATACAAAAGTCATAGATAAGATTTTAAGTAGAGGTATAAGTACAGAAAATAATAAAAGTACACCAGCTACTACCATATCACCTTTATCGTATAGTTTTAGTGCTGAACCTATAACGCTTTTGGACTCCAATGAGAGGATTATATCTCCAAAATGTTCTACTTGTTTGTGTATAGTCACCATCATAATAGGAGTAAATATACCGTATAGTAGCATCACAAGGGCCGATAGTGCATTAAAAAATACAAAAATTCTTATAGGTACTACTATATATAGTAATAACATTAAAATAGCTAGAGCTACACTATATGATATATATCTTTTGGCTTCAGCTTTGGCTTTATTTTTTTGAGTGTTTAGTTGCTGTAGTTTAATTTTGTCTTTGTTTTTATATAATCCAAAGCTCCACTCTTCTAGGATATTTTTGGCTTTTTGTTCTGCTATATCTGAAGCATTCATCTTTTGGACTATCTTGAGAGTTGTAGCTTCATACTCTTTTGCTTTGTTGTATGATGTCCAGCCAAAATATCCTATAAATGCTAGTAAGATACCCATGGTTATAGCTGATATTATATTTTTCATTGTTTTACCTCAAAATATATCATTATGGTTTTTTGATAAAAGTTGTCATTGTCATCACTTATCATAATGTATCTGTCTTTTCCTACTTTTGTAAGTCCTTCAAAATTATCGACGGCCCATCCTCTATGAGAGTTCATTTTTAATAGTACTTCTTGTTTGCAAATATGTTTTTTGCATTTGTTTAGATAGATTTTTTTAAGTGTTATAATAAAAGGATCAAGTAGCCCTGTGAAAGATCTCTCTAGTACAAGTAAATTACCATCATCCATAATCTCTATAGCACTTATAGCACTTCTTGGTTCAGGTTCTGCTTTAAAGTGCCATTTTTTACCACTTAAAGAATAAATGGTTTGTGTTTTTTTATGGTATTTTTTGAGTGGCCATTCTGCTATCGTTAAAACACCATACTTTGGGTGCCAAGCTAAAGCTTCTAATTCTTTGTTTTTTGTACGGTAGTTTGATGGATCTCTTAGGATAGATGGAAGTTTATATTGCTTGATAAGTTGTCCTAATTTTTTGGAGTTTTTATGGAACCATGCTATTTTAGGTACACCTTCAAAGGATATGATAAGACGCCCTTTGCCATCTAGTGTCATACCTTCACTATCTCTTAACCATTTTTTAAATTTTTTACCATTTTTTTTGCGTACTTGAACGGCTTTAAGAGGTTTTATATCTATTTTGTTACCAAAAGAAGCATCAAAAAGATACATTTTAGACTCATCACTTATCATATAAAGTGTATGAGTTTTTTTATCATAAGCCAAATCAGATATCTCACTAAAATCTATAGAGTCTATGCTATTGTATGAAAGTTCTTTTTGATCTAGTATTTTTATCTTATTGAAAGTTTTATGACTAAAAGATGGAGTGATATCTATATCATATATATATGCTTGTAGTGTAGATATAGCAAATAACACAAGCCATAGATATCTCATGATGATTCTTTCTTGGATTTTAGATATAAGTTTATAGCTATCCATACTACAGCGATATCTATAGCTACATCAGCATAATTAAAGACAGCATAATTAAACCCACAGTGCCATGCTACATAATCTACTACAGCATCATGTATAAATCTATCATACAAGTTAGCCAATGCACCACCCACTAAAAATCCCATAGAGATTGGATATGTATGGATAAATTTCTCTTTGATAGATATATACATTAGTATAATTATCATAAAAGCTTGAAAATATTTAAGGTACTCTCCCAGAAAAGAGAACATTGAAAATGCTACTCCTGTATTGAGGTGCAACTCTAAATCTATACAGCTACCGGCTTTATAAAAACCTTCCAAAAACAGGTCTTTTATACTTTGATCTATGATGAATGTTCCTGCTAAACTAAGCAAAAAGATAGTTATATATTTCATTAGTTTAAAACACCTTTAAAAAATGCTTTACACTCATCCATCATATGTTCCAAAGTATTTTGTTCTTTTCCTTCAAGCAAAAGTCTTATTTTATTTTCTGTACCGGAGTATCTAAAAAGATGTCTTATACCTTTTGATTTTATTTTTGATTGGAGTTCTTTTAGTCCATCTATAGTATCAAGAGGCTTTTTTTCTTCTATATTTAAATTGACTAGTAGTTGAGGATATGAATCATATGGATTAAAGGCTTCACTAGCTTTTTTATTTGTTGTGACTAGATATGCTAAAGCTTGTAATGCACTAGAGATACCATCACCTGTTTTTGCATAATCTGAGAATATAATATGACCACTTTGTTCACCTCCAAAATTGATACCCCCTTTTTGCATCATTTCTACTACATTTTTATCTCCTACTGCACTTCTATGTAACTTAAGGTTATGTTCTTTTAGATACTCATCCAAGCCTTGATTACTCATCACTGTAGCTACCATACCATTACCTTTAAGTGTGCCTTGATTTTTTAGATGTACAGCTAATGTTGCCATCAGCTTATCTCCATCTATAACTTCACCTCTCTCATCAACCATTACTAATCTATCTGCATCACCATCAAGAGCTATACCTATATCGGCTCTTTTGTCTATAACTACTTTTGCTAGGTTTTCTGGATGCATAGCACCACACCCTTCATTGATATTGAATCCATCTGGTGTATTACCTATGATAAAAACATCTGCACCCAATTCTTGTAGTATAGTTGGACCTACTATATATCCTGCCCCATTAGCGCAATCTATAACTACTCTTGTACCCGATAGAGTTAAATGTCTGGGAAAAGAGTTTTTGATATGTACTATATACCTACCTATAACATCATCTATGCGTTTTGATTTACCTATCTCTTTACCTGTGACTTGTGATTTTTCTATGAGGTTTAGATTGTTATATATCTTTTCGATTTCCAATTCTTTATCTCGATTTAGTTTATTGCCTTCACAATCAAAAAACTTTATACCATTGTCATAATAAGGATTATGACTAGCCGATATCATAATACCTGCAGCACATCTCATATTTTCTGTCAAAAATGCTATAGCTGGAGTGGGCATAGGACCGATTTGCACAACATCAAATCCCACAGCAGTAAGCCCTGAGACTATGGCATTTTCTATCATATAACCACTTCTTCTTGTATCTTTTCCTACTAAGATTTTATTGGTTGTTGAAAATTGTTTAAAATATATACCTGTAGCCATCGCTAAACGCATAGCACTCATAGCTGTTACTTTAACTCCTGCCTTACCTCTTACACCATCTGTTCCAAAAAGATTCACGATAACTTCCATCCTTTATTTTAATTGTTATAATTCTATCAAAAAATGATTAATCTTGTGGTTAATATAGATTTAATATATTTTTAGATAGAATTCGCGAACTAATACTCATTAAAGAAGAGTGTATATATTTAAAATATCATAAAAAACAAAAAGGACATTACTTATGGCACACCATAAATCAGCTAAAAAGCGTATTTTGCAAACAGCAAAAAGAACTGAAAGAAACAGATACTACAGAACTAGACTTAAAAATATAGTAAAAGCTGTAAGAGCCGCAGCAGAATCTGGTGATAAAACAGCTGCTCAAGAAGCATTTAAAGTAGCAAATCAACAACTTCATTCATTTGTAAGTAAAGGTTTCTTGAAAAAACAAACAGCTTCAAGAAAAATTAGTCGTCTTCACAAATTAGTAAATAGTATCGAAGCTGCATAAGCAGTTTCATACTACCCTTCATAATTTTCAAATACAAATCCAACACAAAGAACGCCTATGTTCAAAGAAAAACTACAACCATTTATAGATAGACACAATGAAATAACAGAGCTTTTAAGTTCACCTGATATCGCTAGTGATATAAACCGTATGACAGAGCTTAGCAAAGAACAGTCAGGTCTTAATGAACTTGTAGAAAAAGCTAAACAATATATTCAGACTGTAGAATCTATAGAAGAAAACAAAGAGTTATTATCTGATCCTGAACTTGGAGATTTGGCAAAAGAGGAGTTAACTGAGTTAGAGCCTATGTTGCCTAAACTTGAAGAAGAGATAAAAGTTTTGATGATACCAAAAGATAAAAATGATGATAAAAACATTTATCTTGAGCTTCGTGCAGGAGCAGGTGGCGATGAGAGTGCTTTATTTGTAGCTGATATTTTTAGAATGTACTCAAGATTTGCAGAACAGATAGGATGGAAAGTTGAGATAGTAAGTTCTAGTGATGGAACAGCTGGAGGATATAAAGAACTTATCGCTTTGATAAAAGGTGATGGTGTTTACTCTAAGCTCAAATATGAAGCTGGTACTCATAGAGTACAGAGAGTTCCTGATACTGAAACACAAGGAAGGGTACATACTTCTGCTATTACTGTAGCTATTATACCTGAAGTAGATGATGTTGAAGTAGATATAAAACCAAACGAAGTTCGTATGGATGTATTCCGTGCTAGTGGATGTGGTGGACAGTGTGTAAATACAACAGATTCAGCAGTAAGGCTTACTCACATACCTACAGGTATAGTCGTATCTATCCAAGATGAAAAGTCTCAACACAAAAACCGTGATAAAGCTATGAAAGTACTCAAAGCTAGAGTATATGAGGCAGAACTTCAAAAACAGTTAGATGAAACAGCAGGACAGAGAAAACTTCAAGTAGGTTCAGGTGATAGATCGGAGAAGATAAGAACATACAACTATCCTCAAAATCGTCTTACAGATCACCGTATAGGACTTACTTTGTATAGTTTGGATGATATTGTAAATAATGGAAACTTACAACTCGTTATAGACCCTCTCATAGCACATGCTCAATCAGAAGCTATACAAGAAGCAGGTTTATAATCAATAGGATAATATCCTGTCAGTAGTCATAGTTATATGATGCTGTGGTAGAGTTTGATTGAAACTGAGATAAAAACTCTTGAACTTGAGGGATTTGGCTTATGTAGTAGAGTGCTACACCTAAGGCAATAACACCTGCTATAGCTAAAGTTATCTTGACTATAGAGTAAGGTCTTTCACCTGATACTTTACCACTTTGGGCATTTATAGCATAGTCGTAGTGTTTGTTGTTCCACTCAAATGAGGCTATCCATACAGGTAAAAGTACATTTTTATATCTAGGCGATATATACCTAGTTGAGACTGTGTTGATTTGCTGTTCATCTCCTCCTATATCGGAGATAATTCTTGTACGAATTGTAGGAGACATCTTATCTTTTGCTTTATCAAATGAGTTTTGTACACTGATAGTATATTCTGTAGCTTCAAAACCACTTAGATATCGAAAATCTTTAGCTTTAAGACCATTTATATCCCATCTACTTAAATCATCTACTATATGATAATCAATCTCTTTTGATGATGGTATCGTGATATCTTTGAAACTGACTTCTACTACACCACTTACTGGTGTCCATCTGATGTGTCTTTCTTGTACTTGTACCTCTCTTTGATTTCCTTGTGCATCTCTAACCACTTTGTTAACAGTAACATAATATGCATCTCCTCTAGCTCCACTATAATGAGTTGCAGTATCACTATCATATACAAAATGTGGTATATACGAACCTATAAGTTTATTGTCTCCATCTAGGTATTTGGTAAATGCTGTTGGTGCAAACCAAAGTGAACCTACCCATTTTTTGAAAGCTTTTTGGGCTTTTTTATGAGATATTTTAAAAGGTAATATGGCATCTATATCCAACTCTTGTAAAGTATCTGTCAATACTGGTGTTTTACAATATGGACACTTTGTAGAGATATTGTAGTGCGGTTTTTGAAATGAAGCACCACACTTTTTGCAAGTGATATCTTTATCTTCTATCTCTTTTAAAGAAGATAAAGCATTCTCTAGCAAATGTACATCTATAGACTCTTTTGGTCTTATAGGTGTAGAGGTTTTACAAAACTCACATATAAGCAACCCTTCTTCACTAGAGTATACCTGAGCTGCACCACAAGATGGACATGGATAGTTAAATACTTCTACTTTCATAGTTCTATTGTGGTGGTAATGGCGGTGGAGTTTGACTAAAATAGTTACTTAGCACCTCACTTGCTTTTTGCCAACTACTCATACCTTGTGTCCAGATAAGTGTATCTTGTGTGATCTGTTTTGTATTGATACTCTCTTGGATTTGGGCTAGTGAGTATGGTCCCATCTGTTGTCCATTGATAGCTACATAGTATTGTGCTACCTGATTTGGCAATGGTGGAGGTGTGCCTTGTTGTGTTTGGGTACTTTGATGGTTTTGTTGCATACCATTTGCCATCTGCTGAGCCATAGCCATACCCATAGCCATACCAGCCATATCTGACATTGATGAACTTGGATTATCAAACGATTTTGCACTTTGGTATTTGAGATGCTCATCAAGGTTTCCAGTGATTTGGCGACTTGTTCTCTCATCAAGAGCTTTTTCTACTTCAGGTGGCAAAGAGATATTTTCTACTAGTAGCTTAGTAAGCTCTAAACCATACTCATCAAAATATGGTGATAAATGATCTTGTATATACTCTCCAAATACTCCATAATCCCTAGCCATATCTAGAACGGCTGTTTCACTTTTGGCTAAAACAGTAGGTAGCTTACTTAAGATGAGGTTTGTAAGCTGGTTTTCTATCTCATCTGTTGTAAATTCCCCATCAGTTCCTACAATCTCTAGCATAAATGTTTCAGGATCACTTATACGGATCTCATAAGTACCAAATGCTCTAAGCCTTACCATGGCAAACTCAGGGTCTCTTAACATGATAGGGTTTTTTGTACCCCATTTTAGATCTGTAAAGCGTTTGGTATTGACAAAATAAACCTCAGCTTTAAAAGGTGAGTTAAATCCATGATCCCAATGTTGTAGTTTAGTAAGGATCGGTAAGTTCTTCGTCTCTAACTCATAAATCCCAGGTGTTAAGATATCAGCTATCTGTCCTTCATTGACAAATATAGCCACTTGTGACTCTCTAACTGTCAACTTGGCACCATACTTTATTTCATTGCCTTGACGGTTAAATCTGTAAACCATTGTATCATGAGTGTTATCTATCCACTCTATAACATCTATAAACTCTCCACTTATCCAGTCAAATAATCCCATCTATGCCTCCTTTGGTGCTTTACTGCTATCCTCATTTTGAGGTTGTGGCAACTGTTCTGTTCTTGCTTTGGTTGAGAGCAGTGCATCTTTGAGCTTTTTCTCTGTTTCGTTTAGCTCTTGTAATGCTTTTGCTCTTGCCTCTTTACCTTCATTGGCTATACGAAGTGAATCATTGAGTGTATCGATAAATGTCTGGTTGGCTTTTTTGATACTTTCTATATCAAATATACCTCTTTCCATCTGTCTTCTTACCTCTGCATTTGCCTCTCTAAGACCCTCTGCATTTCTCTCTAGTAGCTCATTTGTCAAATCAGCTGCTGCTTTTGTAGCAAGAGCAGCATCATGACTTCTAAAGATAGCTACCGTTTGAGCTAGTTGATTTCTCCAAAGGGGAACAGTGTTTACAAGCGTTGAAGTTATTTTAGATATAAGTGATTTGTTGTTTTCTTGTATAAGTCTGATACTTGGAAGTGACTGCATAGTTACTTGACGAGATAGTCTTAAGTCATGCACTCTTCGCTCTAGCTCATCTCTATACCCTCTTATCTCTTTAAGCTCTTGGATAGCCATCATATCATCACTACTGTCTTGAACCTTTTTTTCATACTCAGGGATGATACTCTCTTCAAACTCTTGAAGCTTCATCTCTCCCGCTTTGATATAAAGTTCCAAACTTCTAAAGTACTCCAAGTTTGCTTCATACAGTTTATCTAAAGATATGATATCTTTTAGTAGTTTACTTTTGTGTTTTTCTAAGTCATTGGATACTAAGTCTATCTGATCTCTTACCTCTTCATACTCTTGGATAAACTTCACTACAGGCTTTGTAGTACCTATAAGCTTTTGCCACCATGAGAGTTTTTGATTTGGGTCAAACTTATCCATATCAAACCCACGGATAGAGGCTACCATCTCATTGAGTGCAGCTCCTGCAGCTCCTAGTTCATTGTTTTGCACACCATCTATCATACGGTTTGATATCTCATCTAGTTTCTCTTGAGCAGTTGCACCAAAGTAGATGATGCTTGTTCTATCTTTGAGGTCTAGTTCTCTTAGTGCTTTTTGTAAACTCTCTTTTTCTGTATCTATAACCTCTGGTATATGTGTACTCTGCTCTACTATGGTAGTTTCTATCAACTCTTTTGTTTTACTTTCCATCTTCTTCCTCCTAATGGTTGATTTGTGTTTTTAGTGTATCTATATTGACATCAAGATCAAATTGGTTGTTGTTTTTTAGTCTCTCAAGCTCTTTATCAAATCTGTCTTGAATATCATCAAACAACTCTTCTAATTTTGTATGTGTCCCATCAGATATATCATCACTATCAAGCTCACTATATGAGACTATAACATCTTTGATACCATCAAGATATACCATCAAAAACTTTCTAGCTACTCTGATATCTTTTGGGTCTTGTTGGATAGTCTGAAGTATCTCTTGGGATAGGTTGATGGCATTTTCTATCTTGCTTTTGAGTGAATACTTTTTGATATATGAGAGTTTGGTTTGGATAAAGTCTAGTTTGTTTGTAGCCTCAGCTATCGTCTCTAGTACAAACTCTTGTGATATATCACCTAAATTTGAAAGCTTGTCTGTTTTTGGATCAAAACCATAGTACAGATAATATCCTACTATAGATATCAAAGATATGAAAGCACTCTGAATAATAGCTTTTTGGGATATAGCAAATGAAGTATAAAACACAACTATAGCTAAAAGTAAAGAAGAGAATAATTTATATGGTATCTTTGGAGCTTTTGCAAGTATGCTTTGATGATAGTGTGCCTCTTGACTAAAGCCTTTGTTGCTTAGATAAAGCACGCCCATATAAAGTACCATAGCGATACCATTGAGCATAAAAGCTTTTATATCCATAGCAAAAAGTGCTACTATAACACTAATTATGAAAGGTATAGCAAATATATATAGTAAAAATGGTTTTGAGAGTGATTTGTTTATCTGTTCTGGTGTGTATCTTTTTGCACTCATCTCTATCCTTTAAATATTTCTATAAGAGGGTAAAGCGATGCAAAACCTACAGATGCCACCAAAAAGAAAAAACCTAACACTTTTTGCAACGATTGTGGTATCATAAAAATCCTTTTTTTGTAAACTTACAATATTGTACTCTTTTTTTGTGAAAAAAATGTGTCAAATCACCATTTTTACATCATGATGGTCTTGAAAACATTTAAAGATTTCATCTCTTTCTTCTTGATTTTCTACGACACAAGATGCGTTATAACTGTGAAACTTCCCATTCTTTGAGGCATTGCCTACACTACAAAGATGCTCTTTGTCTTTTAGTATCTCTCCTATGCACTCTTTGATCTTATCTTTATCTTTTCCTATGATTTTAAATCCCCATCGAGTTGGATACTTGATTTGTGGTTTTTGTGTTGTATTATTATCTAGTACCATTATTAGCTCCTATTAAAATCTCCAGATTTTCCACCACTTTTATGTTCTAGTTGGATATTTCTGATAACCATACCTTTATCTATAGCCTTTAACATATCATATATAGTAAGCAATCCTACACTAACCCCTGTAAGAGCTTCCATCTCAACACCAGTTTGTCCTGTAAGTTTAGCTCTAAGAGTGAGTTTAAACCCTGGTAATTCTGGCAACTCTTCTATATCAGTTTTTAGTGATGTAAGCATCAAAGGATGACACATAGGTATAAGAGTACTTGTCTGCTTAGCCCCTTGTATAGCTGCGATAACTGCTGTTTGAAGTACTGGTCCTTTTTTGGCTACATTGTTTACTACAGCTTCATACGCCTCAGGAGTTACTTCTATAACTCCACTTGCTATTGCTACTCTAGTAGTATTGTCTTTATCCGATACATCTACCATTTTTGGTTTGTCTTGCTCATCTAAATGTGTTAAGTTCATATATTCACCTGTTGATTTATTTGATAGTATTGTAGCATAAAATCTTATTTGCTTCAATATTGACGAAAAAAAACGAAAAGATGACGGATTTATTTTTAAAATAAAGTATTTTTAACATCAATAGTGATATGATACATCAAATGATAAAGGAGAACTATGAACTATGCTTATATAAGGCAAATGCCTGATACCAAAAGTATATCACAACAGCAAAAAAGTATTCTCACTTTTTCATTGACTCAAGACTTAGAAATACAAAAGGAGGTTGTAGAGTATTCAAGTAAAAATCTTCCTATAGAAGATAGAAAACAGTTTGAAGAGTTTATGAACTCACTTCAAGAAGGAGATAATATCTTTGTAGATACTCTATCTGTACTAAGCAGTTGTGCAGAAGAACTTATAAAGGTTATCAACTGTGTGTTAAGTCGTCGTATAGATTTGTATGTTTCAAGTACAAGGACACTTATCAACAGAACTACGACGGCTTTGGAAATATTTCCTCTTTTAAATGATTTAAGAGAAGCACAAAAGGCAAAACCTCATCAGATTGGACGGCCAAAAGGTAGTAGATCTCAGTCAAAATTTGATGTATACCGTACAGAGATTATATCTTTGATGAAAAAAGGTATGAATGTTAGTGCGATAGCTAGAGAACTTGAAGTAAGTCGAAGCTCTTTGAAAGATTATATAGAGTCAAGAGGAATAAGGGAATTAGTAGATGGTTCGTGGATGGAGGTAGTATCATCAGAAGAGATAGTTGACATAGATAGTACTATCCTTGTATGTCCACTAGAGAAAAGAGACAATCAAACACAAAAGGAAAGATGATGTCAGAAAATACACAAACAGCTGATCAACAGCCAAAAAAGAATCAATCAAAAGAGTATTTAAAAGGATGGGTTGATTACCGTATAAAAAGATATTGGGCGTATATTGTAGCTACAATAGTAGCTTTAGTATTGCCTTTTATTACAAATGCTGATGGTAATCATATGTTTTTACTTAGTTTTGACCAAAAGAAACTTCACTTAGCAGGTGTTGCATTTGATATGCAAGAGTTATATCTTATGCCATTTCTGTTGATGTTAATGTTTTTGGGTATCTTTGCAGTTACAGCAGTAGGTGGTAGAGCATGGTGTGCATGGGCTTGTCCTCAGACAATCTTTCGTGTGATTTATAGAGATTTGATTGAGACAAAGCTTTTGGGACTTAGAAAAAGAATCAAAAACAAACAAAAAGATCCTGATTATTCAAAGGGAGGAAATCAAGCCAAAAGATTGATAGCTATAGCTATATGGTCTGTACTTTCACTGATAGCAGCAGCTGACTTTATGTGGTATTTTGTTCCACCTGAAGATTTCTTTGCTTATCTTCAAAATCCAGCAGATCATATGATACTTATAGGATTTGTTGTAGGATTGGCACTTTTCTTGATCGCTGATATTGTCTTTATCAAAGAAGATTTTTGTGTATATATCTGTCCTTATAGCCGTGTACAGTCAGTTCTTTATGATGATGATACACTTATGGCTATATATGATCCACATCGTGGAGGTACTATCTATGAAGGTCATGGACCAGATAGACATAAACTGTATAATAAAAGAAAAGAGTTACTTGAAGTTCAACCAGAAGCTGAATGTACAGCTTGTGAGAGTTGTGTGACTGTTTGTCCAACTCATATAGATATCCGTAAAGGTTTACAGCTTGAGTGTATCAACTGTTTAGAGTGTGTGGATGCTTGTACTCATGTTATGGGAGCATTAGGTAAGCCTAGCCTTGTTAGATGGTCGAGTGTAAGAGAAGTGGAAAAACAAGAAGGTAAAACTCGTATATTTAGACCAAAAGTTATCGCTTACTTTACTGTTTTGGTTCTTGTACTTGTTGCATTATTTACAATGGGTAGTAAAAAAGAACATATGTTGTTAAATATCAATAAAACGACAAGACTTTATAAGCCATTACCACATGGTGTAGTAGATAATGACTACTTATTCTTATTTGCAAATACAGATAGTAAAAGACATACATACTATTTTGAAGTGGTAGGTAATGATAAGCTAGAAATCATAAGACCTAAAAAACCATTTAGTATAGCACCAGGTAAAAAGCGTAAAAAAGTTGTTATCTTAAGAACAAAAGAAAAACTAGCAGATAGTACTAGAAAAGATGTTCCTATTCCTGTAACTATTAGAGCTTATGCTACAGATGACAAAGAAAAAATTGTAGTTGAAAGACATACAGTGTTTGTATACCCAAGAGCTGATCAGCTTTTAAAATAATGGAGGATAGTTTATGGCAAAAGTATTAGTACTTGGTGGGGGATTTGCAGGTGTTGAGTCTGCAATCTTTCTTAGAGAACAAAACCTTGATGTAACACTTGTAAGTGATAGAGACTTTTTTTATATATATCCTACTTCTATATGGATACCAACAGGTGATGCTACTACAGAGGATGTGAGTGTACCTTTATCTGATTTGGCTTTTAAGCATGGATTTGAACTTATCGTTGAGAGTGTAACTAAGTTTGAAGCTAAAGATAAAAAAGTAACCTTGCAAAGTGGTAGAGTACTAGATGAGTATAAGTATATCGTAGTAGCTCTTGGTCAAGATAAGATACAACTAGAAGGTATGAGAGAACATACTCTCTCTATCTGTGGGAAACCCAGTGAAGCTGTAGAACTTCATGAAAGGTTTACTAAACTTATAGAACAAGGACATGGTAAGATAGCTATGGGGTTTGGAGGCAATCCAAAAGACTCTTCAGCTGTTAGAGGTGGACCTGCATTTGAAGTACTGTTTAACTTCCATAATCATCTTAAAAAATTAGGTCTTAGAGATAAGTTTGAGCTTACATTTTTTGCACCTATGGCAAAACCTGGACAAAAGATGGGAGAAAAAGCTCTTGTGATGATGGATAAGATGTTTGGTATGACGGATATCAACAAAAAAGTAGGATCTAGGATAGTCTCTTTTGGAGCTGATGGGATTAACTTTGAAGATGGTACTAAGATAGAATCTGATCTCACTATGTTTATCTCAGCAGGAACAGGTCACCATATCTTAAGAGAATCTGGTATGCCACTAAGTGAAGCTGGATTTGTTGAAACAAACTACTACAATGAAGTAGAAGGTTTTGATGGTATCTATGTAGTAGGTGATAGTGCATCTTTGATGGGACCAGATTGGAAAGCCAAACAAGGACATGTCGCTGAAGTTATGGCAAAAAATGTAGCTTATAATATATTCCAGAAATCTCAAGGAATTGATTCTAAAAAAAGTTATGAAGGGCATCTCAATATCTTGTGTGTTATGGATACAGGAAATGGTGCGGCTTTTGTGTATAGAGATAACAAAAGAGGGCTTATGATACCAATGCCAGGTATTGGTCATTGGCTTAAAAAATGTTGGGGATGGTACTGTTGTAATTCAAAACTATGTAAGGTTCCTAGAATCCCTGGTTTATAATACTATACTATTAGATGATACTTTTGTATCATCTAAGTCTCTTTTTATACAACTTTAAACAAAACATATTACAATACCCAAAAATTTTTCAAAGGATATAAATGAAACAAATAACATTGATGGAAAAATACCCAGTATTTACAATCCAGATTAACAAAAACGAAACAACATATAAAAGTGTAGATGATATCATCGAATACTTAAGAGGTAAGATATCAGCTCATCCTGTAGCGATAGAAGTAGGATTGTTTGATCACTATACACATACATCTAATCTTGAAGTAGGTGTAGTAGCCCCTGAGATTAAAGATGCTAAAAACTTGGTATTTTGTTTTGGAAAAGCATTACCAAAACCAGAAGTAATGGCTGTAAGACCTAGATCTTTTGGTGTAGCTGATATAGGTGATAGTTTTGTGATAAGTTTCTTAGAAGCTCCAAATCCAGAAGGAAATGCTGCTATGGAAGAATGGGCAAAAGCTATTGTAAATGTATAAACAACCTTTTCTAAAGATGGTACATCTTGTATCATCTTTTATAACTTCTGACGAAAAATCTACAATATTTTTTAATTAAGACTAAATTTATCTCATTTAGCTACAATACGCCTATCAATTATAAAATAAAGGATTTTTAATGGCAACAGTAACATTTAAAAATGATATCATATGTAACTTAGGTGGTAATGAAGTAAATGTAGGAGATACAGCTCCTGTAGTAACAGTAGTAAACTGTGATCCTATGCTTCAAGATGAGCAAGTAGGTGGAGAAGGTAAAGTTCAACTAGTAGTTGCCGTACCTTCACTAGATACTGGTGTATGTGATGCAGAAACTAGAAGATTTAACACTGAAGCTACTGCACTTGATGGTGTAGAAGTTATCACTGTATCTATGGACTTACCATTTGCAGCAGCTAGATGGTGTGGAGCAGCAGGTATAGAAAACCTAAAAGTATGTTCAGACTTTAGAGCTAAAGATTTTGCTAATGCTTATGGTGTACTTTTGGCTGATGGACCATTAGCTGGTGTAACTGCTAGAGTTATATTTGTTATCGGAAAAGATGGAAAAATCACTTACAAACAAGTAGTTCCTGAAATCACACAAGAACCAAACTACGAAGAAGCTATCGAAGCTGCAAAAGATGCTGCTAACGCATAATATACTAACTCTAATTACAAAGCCTTAAATGGCTTTGTATATCTTCATAATTTTTCTATAATAAATTTTCGCTACAATCACAGTATCACTTAATATTTTAGTAAGGATGTTGTCATAAAATACACTCAAAAACAGATAGACAGATACAATCGCCAAAAATATATCAATGAACTAGAAAAGATAGGTAAAAATCTTTTCAAAATGTTTAGAGATAAAAATGTCTCTGCGATAAGTTTTACAAAAAAGTTTCAAGAGCTTATAGAAAAGCTTGAACAAAAAGTAGAGATACATTTGGATTCTGAATATCATAATGAGTTAAAATCATATATATATAACCTCAAATCTACATTAGATTTGCAAGATATAAATGATAAAGTGTTAGATGAGATGAGAGAAGTTCATATGAGTAGTCTAAACAGACTCCAAAAACTCAAAAATAGAACCTCTTATAAAAAAGACAAACATAAACTAAAAACACAAAATCAAGACTGGGGATAAAATGAAAAAAACGCTATTTGTTTCAACACTTGGTATAGCTATAGTAACTATGTTTTCAATGACTGGTTGCCAAAAAGAGCCTACAGCATATGGGAAAGCTGATCATACACCATACCCTATACAACAGTGCTTAAGAGACCTCTCTGTAGGCAATGAACTTTATAAAAATGAACTTATAGATAAAATAGAAGTTTATAAATCAAAAAGAGTAATGTACGCTTATAGTCATGGTAAAAAGGTTTTTCAATCTCGTATATCCTTAGGGAAAAATGCAGATAAAGGCAATAAACTTAAAGCAGGGGACTATAGAACACCAGAAGGGAAATATAAGATAGTCAGAAAGAAATGTGATCCTAGACTTTATCGCTCTTTGATGATATCGTACCCTAATACTCAAGATATCAAAAGAGCGATGACTTATGGTGTAATGCCTGGAGGTTATATAACAATACATGGTCAACCAAAATGGAATGCTGATGGTCATGGTGATGCATATACTCTAGCTCATGATTGGACAGAAGGGTGTATGGCAGTACCTAACAAAAAAATGACATATCTTTGGCATAGAGTTGCTAATGGGGTATCTATTACTATACATCCATAGATAAAATAGGTACTTTTAGCTAGTTTTGATAAAAAATATATTATGATAGTAAATAATATCGGGAAAAATAAAGGATAAACAATGAAAAAAACTATTACAATGGCACTTGTGGCTTCTGTAGCTTTAATAGCTGGAGGAAATGTATCTTCTAAACTTTCTAGTGTAGCTAAGATATCAAATAAAAATTGTCATCATGATACAACTTTTGTAGATACAAATACAAACTTAATGTGGCAGGATGCTCACTATACAACACAAGAAGATGGTGCATTTAAAAATAACCGTTCAGTTGCTAAAGCAGGGACTCATGCACATGCCGTAAGTTACTGTAGAGCGTTGAACTATGCTGGATATAGCGACTGGAGACTCCCTACCAAAGAAGAGCTTATGGGACTTCACAGAATACCTGGAGAAGTATTTGCAAATCATAGAGATAGTGATTTTTGGTCGGCTACGCCTGCTGAAGGAAGAAAATATTTTGTGGTATATAGTGCAGATGCATATCCTTATGAAAGAAATTCACATCAGTCAAATTATATCAGATGTGTTAGATGTAATGCTAGATAACATCTAACTATTACTATAAGATTTTTATCTCCTCTTGAAGAGTTATACCAAACTCTTCAAAGACTCTTTGTTTTGCTAACTCTAACAGGTACATGGCATCTTCGAACTTTCCATTTCCAAGATTGACCAAAAAGTTGGCATGAACATCGCTCCAGGTCATATCACCCTTACGGTACCCTTTGAGTCTTACAGCATCTATAAGTCGTCCTGCTGAGTCATTTGGTGGGTTTTTGAAAGCTGATCCAGCACTAGGAGTTGAGGGTTGATTGGCTCTTAGAGTATTTAACATCTCTTCTAACTCATAGTTATACCCCAAAGATATCTCAAATCTAGCACCTGTTACGATACCACCAAGTTGGGCATATCTGTATCCATACTCTAGTTGAGATACTTCCACCCACTTACCATCTATACAGACAGAGTGAAGTATATCAAATATCTCATACTCTTTAACCCCAGCATTCATAGCAACAAGCCCACCTAACTGACCAGGAAGTTTTGCCATAAACTCAAATCCAGATAGGTTATGCTTTTTGGCATAGCTAACTATCCTGCCACTTGGCATGGATGCACCTATCTCTAGTAGATTATCGTACTCTTTGATATAAGCGAAATCTTTACTTAGCATCATAAGTGCAGGTGGGGTAGGAGAGAGTAGTAGATTGTTAGCTCCACCTATGATATACCTGTCTTTTGGTATAGTATCGTTTTGCTCTATCATCAACACAGGAGTAGGTTGTCCTACTTTTATACTTGAGTATTTGGAAAAGTCTATGGTTTTAAAAAACATTATGAAACCTAGTTGAAAAATTTTGTATTTTTAGATACAATTATACTGTAATTCCCTTGTAAGCCTATATCCTTTGAGGTATAGTCTGGGGTGTAGTGTTTTGCTTATTTGGTATTTTTGATACACTTGTTTAGCTTTTTATCAAAAGTTTTTATTTCATATTTTTTAGATTTTGCACAAAGTATTGCATCTACAAAATCTATATTTTTCTCCTCAAATAGTTTGAGTGCTTTTATAATAGTTGGTTTACTATGTAAAATTATATTTTCAAAAGATAAAAATCTCACTAAAGTATCTTTTATATCACTTTTTGAAGTATTGTAAACTTTTATAAGAACAAAAACAACCTCTGCTAAGACTTCATTATCGATAAAACAGTCATTATTTTTGATAGCTTCTTTTGCTATTTCATACATTTTATCATTATCTTTTACTAAAAATCTTAATATATAATTTGCATCTAAAACTATCATTTGCCAAATTTATCCATCACATGAAGTTCCCAAGCTTTATTTTCAAGATCTATCTTTGAGGGATTGGCATATTTGTTCAAAATACCACCAAGAGATTCAATGTTATCACTGTTTTTAACTTTTTGAGTAGCATTTTTGGATATAGGAAAGACTATGTATTCTATCTCTTGTCCTACATAATCATCAGGTATATTTATAACTATATTTGTATCAGTAGGTTTTACAATCTCTCTTATCATAGTAAATTCTCCATTTTTGGTAGTTATATTTTAACATATAATTTCAATTTTAAGCTTGACATAATCTTCATCCATGTTATCATTTCTACCTTCTACCTTCTACCTTCTACCTTCTACCTTCTACCTTCTACCTTCTACCTTCTACCTTCTACCTTCTACCTTCTACCTTCTACCTTCTACCTTCTACCTTCTACCTTCTACCTTCTACCT
>Ga0256828_1000952_pt1 | contig 18761 bp, 19 predicted proteins | sample CV88metaG_FD_185993 | JGI IMG/M metagenome (GOLD analysis project Ga0256828, IMG submission 185993) | Hydrothermal vent microbial communities from East Pacific Rise, Pacific Ocean - CV88 | ecosystem: Environmental > Aquatic > Marine > Hydrothermal vents | place: Pacific Ocean: East Pacific Rise...
TGTGTACAAACTATACATACTAGAGAGATGCAAAACTGTGGAGTGATATGCTATGAGTCTAAAAATACCAAAGCTTGGAGTGATGGATGGATAGACAAACTCAAACAAGATATGCTCAAAGTCAAAGCAGATATAGGGGTGCTTGTAACTTCTGTATATCCAAACAGTATGGAGAGAATGGGGTTTGTTGATGGTATATGGGTATGTAGCCTAGATGAGTTTAAAGGATCAGTTTCACTACTAAGAGAATCTCTTATAAGAGTACATAAAAGTATCCAAAAAGAAGAGAACAAAACAGATAAGATGAGTATGCTCTATAGCTACTTAACTAGCAATGAGTTTCAGATGCAACTTAAAGCTATAGTTGATGGATTTATGCAAATGCAAAGTGAACTAGACAAAGAAAAACGCTCACTTATGGCATCATGGAAAAGACGACAAAAGCTTATAGACAAAGTGTTAGAAAACACAACTCAAATGTATGGTTCACTTCAAGGTATAGCAGGTAATGGAGCTATAGGTTATATAGATGCACTAGAACTACCACAAGAGATAGAATAGTGGATATATATCTGTAATTTTATTATAAAAACAGTATATTTTTTTAAAAGTACATATAAAGGATATTTATAGTGTGATATATTCTAAAACAAAAAAGTCAAAAAAATAAATTTTTATGTTAAAATTAGCAATCAAATAAAAAAGGTATATTTACTTTGAAACAACTATTTAAATATTTTGCACCATATTTTAAACTATACAAAAAAGAGTTTATATTTTCTATAATCGGTATGATAGCGGTTGCACTTGGTACTACTGCATCAGCACATCTTCTTAAACCTGTACTAGATGATATCTTTATCAACAAAGACAAAGATATGTTATCTTTTATACCATTTGCTATTATTGTTGTATTTTTTGTAAAATCTATGGGAAAATATATACAAGTTTACTATACAACATATATAGGAAATGACATCATTCGTATCATCAGAGATAAATTAGCGAAACATTTAATGTATCAAGATATAGCATATTTAAACTCTATGAGAAACGGTGAGTTACTTAGCCGTATAACCAATGATATAAATCGTGTTCAAAATGTTGTTTCCAATATGATACCAAATGTTATCATAAATGCTATGCTTATAGTAACTTTGAGTTCTTATGTGATTTATCAAAGCCCTAAATTGGCATTTTATTTTCTGATCGTTATGCCATTGGCTCTTTTACCTTTGCAAAAACTAGCAAAAAAGATGAAAAAATACTCTAAATCATCACAAGAAAGTGCAGCCGATATGACAACCCGTCTTACAGAGATATTTAACAATATAGAGATTATCAAATCAAATTCATCACAAGAGTATGAACAAGATAGATTTAGCTTACAAAATATGAATTATTTTAACTTTTCCATGAAACAAAATAAAACTTCAGCTCTAGTTAGCCCAGTTTTAGAATTTTTTGGTTCTATTGCAATCGCTGTAGCCATATATGTAGGTGCTAATGAAGTGATAGACAACCATATGAGTGTAGGAAGTTTTTTTGCTTTTGTAACTGCTTTATTTATGTTATATGATCCTATCAAAAAACTTTCAAACATACACAATAAAATGCAAGATGCCATATCAGCTACAGAAAGAATACATGAACTATTTAGTATATCTCCTACTATTGTATCAGGTACACATACCATATCTCATATAGATAATATAGAGTTTGATTGTGTATCTTTAAAGTATCAAGATACAAATGCACTTGATTGTGTCAATCTAAAAGCAACAAAAGGTAAAGTTTATGCACTTGTTGGTGATAGTGGAGCAGGGAAAAGCAGTTTTATCAATCTGCTAGTTAGATTTTATGATGTAACTAATGGTAAGTTAAAAATAAATGATAGAGATATCAAAGATTATACCTTGAACTCTCTTCATAATAAAATAGCCTATGTAACTCAACGAATATATATCTTTCAAGACTCTATAGCATCAAATGTAGCATATGGTAAAAAAATAGATGAAACTAAAGTTATAGAAGCACTCAAGTTAGCACATGCTTGGGAATTTGTATCTCATTTAAGTGATGGTATATATACCAAACTTGATGAATTTGGACATAACCTTAGTGGTGGACAAAGACAACGCATAGCACTTGCTAGAGCATTATATAAAAAACCTGATATTCTTATACTTGATGAAGCAACTTCAGCACTAGACAATAAAAGTGAAACAGCTATACAACAAGCTCTTGAAAATATCAAAGATACTATTATAACATTTGTAGTAGCTCATAGATTAACTACTATAGAAAATGCTGATGAGATTTTAGTATTTAAATCAGGTAAGATAGTAGACAGGGGAGATTACAAAACTCTTATAACCAACTCTCAAGAGTTTAGAAAGTTGGCAAAACAAGGATGATTAGCTTTGCGATTTTATAAGCTGACATCTTTTTATAGCATCATTTTGACTACCTAACATTTGTACATATCTATCAAATCTTTCTTGTCCTATCATAGAGATACACTCATCTTTACTCATAGTAGAAGCTTTAGTAGTTTTAGGAGCTGATACCACTGTTTTCTTTTGTACTTTTGGAGTTGGTGTTGAAGGATACATATAATCAGGTGAGAAGTTTTTATCTTCTACTGTTTTAAGCTTTATATTTTTTTTAGGTTTTTTTGGGATAGTTTGCTGTACTCTAGTAGTTGCATTTTGATCTATAGGTTTTGACAGATTATTATCCTGAGGTGTTACAAAGTTACTTTTGTTATGTGGTACATGTGGTTGAGGTATCTGAGGAATTTCATTACATCCTGTAAATAACAATACAACTGTCGATATAAATGTGATTTGGTATTTCATATATTTTCCTTTAATGTGATAGCTACCACAGCTATAGCAAAACCTCCATCATGACTAATTGATAGAGAAGATGTAGCTATATCAAAATACTGTTGAGCTTCCTGTGATAATCGAAAATAAGGAACACCACTTGGTGTTTTTGATATAGTTATATCTTTAAAAGAAAGTTTCTTCCCTATACCACACCCTAAAGCTTTGGATATCGCCTCTTTGGCTGCCCAATATCCTGCATATGACTCTATCCTATAAGCTAGTGATATTTCTGAAGCATTTAAAAATCTATCTAAAAACTTATCACCAAATCTATCAAAAGATTGTTTGATACGATTGATTTGTACTATATCTGTACCTATTTTCATGATTGTAAGTATATTATATATAAAATTAATTTATGGTTTGTAATATACGATAACCAAGAGTATAACTGTTTTCTATAAACTTATCATCTTCACCCAAGTATTTTTGTAACTTTTTATTGATACGATATATAAGTTGTATAAGCTTGTTATCATGAGAATTATCAGGAAGTTCATTTTCCCATATATGATATATCATACTATCATTTTGTATAAATTGATTTAAATGTTCGATAAGTAGTTCAATAACCAACTGTTCTTTTTTTGTTAGTTTTATGATATTTTCTTCATGTATTAGTATATGATTACTACTATCCCAAATAAGATTTTTTCTGATAGGTATTAAATGCTTTTGATTCATTTTGTTGATAAGGCTTTCTATAACTTCATTGAACTTTTTAAAATCAACAGGTTTCATAATATATGCTTCAAGTTTCAAGTTTACAGCACTTAAGAGTATCTCTTTATCTGCATAACCAGTCAACATAATAATAGGTGTTTTTTCATCATTTTTTCTAATCTGTTTAGCTACTTCTAAACCATCAATGATAGGCATTCTAATATCAAGCAATAAAATATCAGGTTTCTTTTCTATATATAGCTTAAGAGTATCTTTGCCATTATCAGCTATATATACATCTTGAAACATTTCTTGAAGAAGGATAATAAAATTATCCCTAATACTTTTGTCGTCTTCAGCATATAATATGGAGTAGTTATACATTGCGTAATCCTCTTTTCACCTAATAATATATCGATATTGAAATCATAGTAGAAATTTGCCGATTATATCCAAATAATATTAACAACAAATAACTCGATTTAAAATAATACTTTTTTTTTATCTGTCAAATATTATATCACATCCAATCTACGATTTTTGATACTTCATTTGCTATAAAACATTTAATTTTCGTAACATCAAGAGGCTTATTTGGGATGATGGCTTTTTGAAATCCTTGTGTCTGTATCTCTCTCAATCTTTGTGAAAGCATAGGTACTTCTCTGATCTCTCCAGTGAGGCTTACTTCTCCCAAAAAGACACTTTTGGCATTAAGTTCTCTATCTCTATAACTACTAAGTATAGCCGCGATGATAGCCAAATCTGCTGAAGGTTCATTTATCTTGATACCTCCACTAACATTGATAAATACATCATAAGTTCCTAGTGGCAAATCAAGCTTTTTTTCTAAAAGTGCCAAAAGCATAGTAAGACGGTTGTTATCAAATCCTGTTGAGCTTCTTTTTGGATGTCCATAAGATTCACTAACAAGTGCTTGAACCTCTATAATGATAGGACGACTTCCTTCCATGATAACTGTAAGGGCTGAACCTGATTGAAGTTTTTCTTTGTTGAAAAATCTCCCTGCCATACTTGTAGCATCTTGTAGTCCACTTGCATTCATCTCAAATATACCTACTTCATTGGTCGAACCAAAACGGTTTTTAAACCCTCTAAGCAACCTAAGCTCAGAGTTACTATCTCCTTCAAAGTACAGTACAGTATCTACCATATGCTCAAGTACTCTAGGACCTGCTATAGAGCCATCTTTTGTGATATGTCCGATGATAAAGATAGGTATATGAAAATTTTTAGCTATACGCATAAGCTCAAAAGTTATCGTTCTTACTTGTGTCACAGAACCAGGAGCTGATGGAGTATCTTCTGAGTAGAGTGTCTGTATAGAATCGATAACTATAAAGTTATAATCTGTTTTGTTTATCTCATCTTGGATAGTATTGAGATTGATTTCAGAAAGCAGATACAAGTTATCATGATTTGCATCTAGTCTATTGGCTCGAAGCTTTATCTGTCCTGCTGACTCTTCACCTGATACATATAATACTTTGTGATTAAGTTTAGCTAAATTTCCAGCTATCTTTAAAAGCAAGGTTGACTTACCAATCCCAGGACTACCACCTATAAGCGTAAGAGAACCTGGTACAATTCCACCACCAAGAACTAAGTCTAGTTCACTGCTGCCTGAACTAAAACGGGTTATATTATCTTCTTGGATTTGTGTTATAGGCTGTGCTTTTTGCTGGGTAGATGATGTACTTAAAGAGTTGCTTTCTTTTAAAAACTTGATCTGTTCAGATGTCAGCTCTATCATAGTATCCCATTGGTTACATGATGTGCATTTCCCCATCCATCTAGGAGATTGAAATCCACACGCTTGACACTCAAAAAGAGTTTTTTTCTTTGCCATAATGTACCTTTTGTATTGATATATTGAAATTATAGTAAAAAGATACCAATATCATCCAAAATATGACAAATTGTCATATTTTAGTATTGAAGGTAAGCTTTTTCTTTATCTTTGATATATGTCAAGATAGTTTTTAAAGTATCATTATGCTTTTGTGCTTTGATATTGATTTCGGAAGTATGTCTTGTAAGTCTTTTAATCTCAAATTTGATAGTTTGATGAAGTGTTCTAGCTGAGAGAAAACCTCTATGTTTATCATGACTCAATACACTTCCCAATGATTGTTTTATGATAGAGTTAATGATAAGATCAAAAGCTTTTTCACAATCTAACAGTAAATATAAAGAGTGCTGTGTACCAAGCCCTTCTATCTCATCATCTACATTTCTACTTCTACTTCTAGTTTTATTTGATTTTTGAGTCTTACTTGTTACTTTATGAAGTATCATAGAAGCAGATAGCAAATTGACTGCTAAAGTAGCTAAAAAACCATGAATTGTTCCTAAACTTATCGATTTGTTTAGAGAAAACTGTGCAGAGTAAAACAGTATAAAACCAAATATAACAATAACAGCAGTAGGAACTAGTGTATATGTATAAGCTCTAATAAAGTTTTTCATATCTTTATCCTATATAAATATTTCATCTAATATAGTATTTATATACTCATTAGCTTTAAATTGTATCAAATCAGCAGGTTGTTCTCCCGTACCTATATAGTATATAGGCATTTGTAGTTCATCAGCTATACTTAACAACGCACCACCTTTGGCAGTACCATCTAGCTTAGTGATTATTATACCATCTATACCTATGATTTCGTTGAAAGATTTTGCTTGATTTATAGCTGAAGTACCTTGTGTACCATCTAAAATAAGTAACTTTCTATGTGGTGATGAAGGCATAGCTTTTTGGGCTACTCTTATCATCTTTTTTAACTCTTCAGAAAGATTTGTTTGAGTATGTAGTCTTCCTGCTGTATCTATGATAACATGTTCAAATCCTTTTGCTTTAGCCGAAGATATAGTATCAAATACTACAGCAGATGGATCATGTCCTTGTTTTGTAGCAACTATAGGGATATCTAGTTTTGCTGCCCATCTTGATAACTGTTCTATCGCAGCTGCACGAAAAGTATCACCAGCACCAAGCATAACTTTTTTACCTTGTTGTTGATACATATATGCTAGTTTGGCTATAGTAGTGGTTTTTCCTGCTCCATTTACTCCTACTATCATTTCAACAAAAGGCTTTTCTTCACTTTCATTCCAGTTTGCTTTGTATTGAAATACAGAGATAAGTGAGTTAAATGCTTGTATTCTGTTTATACTGTTTGGAAGTTGTTCTAAAAGTTTTTCTACTAATTCATAGTTCACATCAGCTTCAAGTAGTATATCTTCAAACTCATCTTTTAAGATGGACTTTTTTTTCTGTGGTGCCACCTCTTTTATAGCATCTGTTGTTTTACCAAACACTTTTTTTAATATGCCAAACATTTATTTATCCTTTTATCATATATCTTAACATTTCCAAAGGCATAACCCCTTGATAATGATTTTTATAATGATTGCTTTTATATATCATATGCATAGGTAATTTAAAATTTTTCTCTATATGCATAATATTTGTTATTTTATCTATAAAATGGTTATTTTGCAAACCAAATATAACTTTATGAGATATTCTATATATATTTGGTAAAGAAGTGTTACTATCACTATCTAGTGCTATAGATATGATACATGTGTTATTATTTTGTGCTTGAAACTGGTCTAAAACATGTAACTGAGTCAAAGATGTTTTTGCCCATGGAGCAAAGATATTTAGTATGATAAATTGTTCATTATCACATATATTTGTTTGTATATCTGTAGATGATATATCAATATAAAGATTATCCTCTAATTTTAATGATGCTATCACTTTAGTATTTTGTTTTTTTATATTTGTTTGTATCTTTGTATCATTTGTATCCATAGATAAATCTTGTTTATTTTTTTTGGAGTTACAACCATAAAAAAACACTATAGTTAACAAAAATATAAGAGTATAGAATCTCACGAAGTACCTTTTATAAATTATAAAGTATAATTTTATGCAGATTATATCAAAAGAGCATTAAATGGAAGTTGTATCAAACAAAGATAAATTTAGAAAAAAGTGTTATAAGGTGTTGAAAAATGCTAAAAAACATTCATATATAAAAGACAAACATATACAAAAACATCTATCACAGATGATAAAAGAAAATAAAGCAAAAGACATAATGGCATATATACCATTATCAAATGAAGTAAATATTATGCCATTATTATCACTTCTTAGACGCCAAAAGCTCAATATATGGGTACCTTTTATGGAAGGTAAAAGTTTTAGGCTGGTAAAATACAGATATCCACTAAGGATAAAAAAATATGGCATAAAAGAGCCTAACAATTCATACAAGTATAGAAAAAAAAAGATAGATATAGCTTTGGTTCCTATCATAGGTATAGATAAGACATACAAAAGAGTAGGATTTGGTAAAGGTATGTATGATAGGTTTTTTGAAAAAGAGATTAAAAATATAAAAAAGGTAGTATTTGTAACAAGAGAACTTTGCTATAGCAAAGATATAGTAACTGATGATTATGATGTTAAAGCAGATATAGTTGTTACAAGTAAAGGGGTAGGTTTTTAATCTTTTTCTTATAGAAATTTTTATAGAAAAGGATATGATTATGGTACTAGCAATAGTCGGATCATCTGCAGTTGCAGGTGGAGTTATAGGAGCAGGGGCTTGTTATCTATGGCTAAAAAGTAGGGGTAAAAATGAGTTTTTACACTATGAACTTGAAGCGAAAGCAAAAGCAAAAGCTATAGAATCAGAAGCAGAATATCTGCTACAAGAAGCTAAAATCAAAATAAAACAACAAGAGATAGAATTAGAATCTAAATTTCAAAAAAAACTATCAAAACTAGATGATAAAAGTAGAGATTTGATAGTGCGTTCAAAAGAGTTAGAACATCAATTTGAAGATATTTCAAAACAGAAAAACACACTGAAAGAAAAAGAAAAGTTTTTAGATAAGTTAGAATCTCAAAAACAACAAACTATAGATGATACTATAGAAAAAATGCAAAATATAGCTTCTATGACAAAAGAAGAAGCAAAAGAGTATATCTTATCTAAAGTAGAAGAAAGATCTCGTGCGGATATAGCTTCTATAGTAAGAAAATATGAACAACAAGCTAAAGAAGAGGGTGAAAAGAAAGCCAATTATATCTTAGCACAGGCTACCACAAGATATGCAGGAGAATTTGCAGGAGAAAGGCTTATAAACCTTATCAATTTACCAAGTGATGAACATAAGGGTCGTATCATAGGTAAAGAAGGACGCAATATAAAAGCCCTTGAAATGTTACTTGGAGTTGATATCGTTATAGATGAAACACCAGGTGTTATACTTGTAAGCTCTTTTAACCTTTATAGAAGAGCCATAGCTACTAGAGTGATAGAACTTCTTGTAGAAGATGGTCGTATACACCCAGGTCGTATAGAAGAGGTTCATGCCAAAGTAGAAACAGAATTTGAACAAAAAACTTATGAAGAAGGGGAAAATATCCTTATAGATATGGGGCTTTTCCCTATGCATGAAGAGCTTGTTAAACTTTTAGGAAAACTAAAATATCGTGCAAGTTATGGACAAAATGCACTAGCTCATACACTAGAAGTTGCCAAACTAGCTCGTGTAATGGCAGCAGAGATGGGTGGTGATGAAAAACTAGCTCTTAGAGCAGGGCTACTTCATGATATAGGCAAAGCTCTTACACAAGAGATGGGTGGAAATCATGTAGAGATAGGTGTAGAACTTTGTCAACGGTATGGAGAGCATCCAACTGTTATCAATGCGATATATGCTCACCATGGATACAAAGAACCAGATAGTATAGAAAGTGCAGCTGTATGTGCTGCAGATGCCTTAAGTGCTGCAAGACCAGGGGCTAGAAGAGAAGTACTTGAGAGTTTCACAAAAAGAGTCAAAGAGATAGAAGAGATAGCACTTTCAAAAGATAGTGTACTAAAAGCATATGCTATCAATGCAGGTAGAGAGATAAGAGTGATACTAAATGCACAAAGATGCAATGATAATGAAGCTGTACTACTAAGTAAAGAGATAGCTCAAGAGATAGAGCAAAAAGTACAATATCCAGGAGAGATAAAAGTCAATGTTATACGAGAGCTAAGAGCTGTAGAGTATGCAAAATAAATAAACAAAAGGATAAAATATGAATACAATTATGAAATTGATCTTAACTATAATGTTATCAGTTGGTATAGCAAATACATCAGATATCAAAGTAAAATCACCTATAGTAGTGCTAGAAACAAATGTGGGCAAGATAGAGCTTAAGCTTTTCCCAAAAGCAGCTCCACTAGCAGTAGAAAACTTCGTTACTCATGTTAAAAATGGATATTATAATGGATTGATATTTCATAGAGTTATCAAAGGTTTTATGATACAAGGTGGTGATCCTACAGGTACAGGAAGAGGAGGAGCATCTATATGGCACAAAGAGTTCAAAAATGAGTACAGTCCAAATCTAACTTTTGATAGACCATTTTTATTAGCTATGGCAAATCATGGAGCCAATACAAACGGAAGCCAGTTTTTCATAACTGTAGCACCAACACCTTGGCTCAATGGTGGATATACTATATTTGGTAGAGTTATAGCAGGTCAAGATGTAGTCAAAAAGATAGAAAATGTCTCAACAGGTGCAGGGGATAGACCACTGTTTAAACAAGTAATCAAAAAAGCATATATCAAAAAATAATGGATTTAGAACTACTAAGAAAAGAGAGAGCCAAATGGCTTTCTTGGAAAAATATCAAGCCATATCAAGATGCTATCAAAGCACTACCTGATTTTGATGATATAAAAGTCTCTATAGGAGATACGATACAAGTAGATATAGCTAACCTATCCAAAGAAAAGTTAAACCAAATCCAAGATTGTGCTATGCTTATGCTTCCATGGCGTAAAGGTCCTTTTGGTATCAATGAACTTTTTATAGATGCTGAATGGAAAAGCTATATGAAGTATAACCTACTTGAACCACACTTCAATCTAACTGATAAGATAGTAGGTGATATCGGATGTAACAACGGCTACTATCTGTTTCGTATGATGGCACAAAATCCCAAAAAACTCATAGGATTTGATCCTTCAGCTATCTACTACTCTCAGTTTATGTTTATAGATAAGTTTGTCAAGTCAGATATAGTTTACGAGCTTTTAGGAGTTGAACATGTAGAGTTTTATGAGCATAAGTTTGATGTACTGTTTTGTTTGGGAGTATTATATCACAGAAGTGACCCTGTAGCTATGCTGAAGTCTTTATACAAAGGATTAAACAAAGGTGGAGAGTTGATACTTGATACTTTTATGATAGATGGTGAAGATGAAGTTTGTCTTACTCCAAAAGATAGGTACTCCAAGATACCAAATATCTACTTCATACCAACAGTCAATGCACTTAAAAACTGGTGTTATAGAGCAGGGTTTGATGAGGTGGAAGTCTTGGCTATCAAAAAAACAGAGCTTGAAGAGCAGAGGAAAACTATATGGGTTAATACTCAAAGTCTTGAAGATTTTATAGACCCAGATGATGAGAGTAAGACAGTAGAAGGATATCCAGCTCCAAAAAGAGTATATATAAAAGCCAAAAAATAACAGTTCTACAAGGATACAATATGCCAATAAAACAAACACAAAAAAATGTCATAGATAATATAAAAGAAAAGATAGACCTCCTAAAAAAAGAACATAGAGTTGAATATGATCTGTTTTATCAAGCTCTTGAAGAAGTTCTTATCTCTGTAGTACCTGTACTTATGAAAGATAAAAGATATAAAGACAATGAAATCGTAAGAAGGCTTATGATACCTGATAGAATCATCAAATTTAAAGTAGAGTGGTTAGATGATAACAACAAGATACAAGTCAATACAGGTTATCGTGTACAGTTTAACAATACATTAGGGCCATACAAAGGTGGATTGAGATTTCATCCTAGTGTCAATGAAGGTGTTTTAAAGTTTTTGGCATTTGAGCAGATATTTAAAAATGCTTTGACAGGATTGCCTATAGGTGGAGCCAAAGGTGGTAGTGACTTTGACCCAAAAGGTAAGAGTGATTTTGAAGTGATGAAGTTTTGTACTGCATTTATGCGAGAACTTCACAAATACATAGGTCCAAGGATGGATGTACCAGCAGGTGATATAGGAGTAGGAAGTCGTGAGATAGGTTATCTCTTTGGTGAATATAAAAAAATTACTTCCAATTTTGATGGAGTACTTACAGGTAAACCATCTTTTTTTGGTGGTTCCCTGCTTCGTCCTCAAGCTACTGGTTATGGAGTTGTATACTTTACGCAAAAGATGTTAGAACTTGAACATAAAGAACCACTAAAAGGGAAAATCTGTACTGTAAGTGGAGCAGGAAATGTTGCTTTGCATACTATAGAAAAGTTACTGCAAATCGGTGCTATCCCTGTAAGTTGCAGTGATTCTATGGGAAGTATATATGATGCAAGAGGTGTTGATATCGAATTACTCAAAAAAATGAAGTTTGAACAAAGAGTATCTCTCAAAGAGTATATCACACATCACCCTGAAGCTACATATATACCAAAAGACCAATACCCTAAAAATGGACATGCTGTATGGGATATACCTTGTTATGCTGCATTTCCTTGTGCTACACAAAATGAACTTACCATAGAAGATGCTAAAAATTTAGTTAAAAATGGTTGCGTTAGTATAAGTGAAGGAGCCAATATGCCTTCAACACCTGAAGCTATAGAGTACTTTATATCCAAAACTATATCTTTTGCACCTGCAAAAGCAGCAAATGCTGGTGGAGTAGCTGTAAGTAACTTTGAGATGAGTCAAAATGCAGCCATGCAAAGATGGAGTGAAGAGAAGATAGATAACAAACTCAAAGAGACTATGGAGTATATTTGTGATGAAGTAGCACAAACTGCTAAAGAGTATGGAGTAGAAAACAACTTTGTAGTAGGGGCGAATATAGCTGCATTTATCAAAGTAGCAAATGCTATGATAGTAGAGGGTATATAAATGATAAACCAATTTTGGGATACAAATGAGTGAACATATAGTATGTTGTCATGAATGTGATGAGTTAGTAGCTATACCTCATCCTTACAGAGAAGGTCGATTTAAATGTCCTCAGTGTGGTAGTTTACTCTTTAGACATAAGTCAGGAATGATAGAAAAGATGTATGCATTGTCTTTATCAGCTTTAGTACTTTTTGGAGCTACTAATTACTTTCCATTTTTATCTTTTGAGGTAGCTAGTAATGTTACAGAAGCCAATTTTTTTACTAGTGTATTATACTTAAGCAAAGATGGTGAATATATACTCTCTTTGGCTATACTTATGACAACTATAGTGATACCTTTACTAAGAATTGTATTATTTTTGGCTCTTTTCGCTCCTTTATATTATAAACATATACCATCATATGCTACCCATACACTAAAAATCTTGGAGTATTCAACTCCATGGGGAATGTTAGATGTATTTTTGATAGGTGTTTTGGTATCATTAGTCAAATTGGTCAAAATGGGTAGTATCATAGCAGGTACTTCACTTTGGGCATTTGGTGTGCTTGTATTTGTGATAGCTTATATGCAAGTAACATACAATCCACATCAAATATGGGATTTGATAGATAACAACAAAGGTAGTAAATGAGAGCTATAGAGTGTAATGTAGCATGTTGTAGTGTTTGTCATCATATAGTCAAAATGCCTTCTAAAAAAGGTATAGCGATATGTCCTAGATGCAAAGAAGAAGTAACTTATCGTAAAACAAACTCTATACAACATACTTGGGCTTTAGTGATTGCTAGTATAGTATTTTATATACCTGCCAATATGCTTCCTATGATGCATGTACAAACTTTTGCAGGAACGCAATCCGATACTATCATAAGTGGTGTTATATATTTCTTGCATTCAGGTTCATATCTGATAGCATCCGTTATATTTATAGCTAGTATCATAGTACCTATAACAAAACTTATGATACTTATATATCTACTCATATCACTACAGATAAAAAATACTAAAAACAAAATAAAAAAGAAAAAATTATATGCACTTACTGAACTTATAGGGAAATGGTCCATGGTTGATGTCTATGTAGTTGCTATCATGATAGCTTTGGTACATTTTGGTGGACTCTCTGAGATAAAAGCAGGGCAGGGAGCAAACTATTTTTTACTTGTAGTGATACTAACTATGTTAGCAGCTATAAGATTTGATGTAAGATTGATATGGGATATAAAGGAAGATAATGCAACATGAGTTTAAAGAAGCTGTATGGCAAGAAAAGAAAAAAGGTATTTCAGGTGTATGGATAGTACCTATATTAGCACTTATTATTGGTGCTTGGCTTATATGGAATTCATATGCGAAACAAGGACCTACGATACATATAACTTTTAAATCAGCTACAGGGATACAAGCAGGTAAAACTATGCTAAAATATAAAGACATAGTTATAGGTAAAGTTACAGAAGTTAGTTTTAGCGATAGTCTTTCAGAAGTTGTAGTCACAGCTAAACTTCAAAAAAATATGGAACAGTTTTTGAGTGAAAATACTAGATTTTGGGTAGTACAAGCAAAACTTGGTTTTGGAGAAGTACAAGGTCTTGATACACTACTCTCAGGTGTATATATAGTTATGGATCCACAAAAAGGAAAGAAACAGTTAAAAGATTTTAAAGGATTAGATCAGATACCTGTTATAACAGCAGGAGATAAAGGTAGAACTTTTATACTTAAAGCAAATTCTATAGGTTCTTTGGATGTAGGTTCTCCTATATATTATAAAAAACTCAAAGCAGGAAGTGTGGCTTCATATAAATTAGACAATGATGGTAAACATATCACTATAGAAGTCTTTATCAAATCTCCTTTTGATAAGCTTGTTAATGATAAAACAAGATTTTACAATGATAGTGGTATAAACTTAAGCATGAGTGCAGATGGTATAGAAGTAGATACAGAGTCTATGGTCTCTTTAGTGATGGGTGGTCTAGCATTTGACAACTTTGATATACATGGAGAAGGACATGCTATCAATGACAAACATACTTATAAACTTTATGCAAGTAAAAAAGAAGCAAAAGAACCTATATATAAAAGAGAACTTTTCTTTTGGGTATATTTCGATGAATCTATCAGAGGTTTATCTCTAAACGCTCCTGTAGAATTTAGAGGTGTTAAGATAGGTCAAGTTGTAAGTTATTCTTTAGTAGGTAATTCTGATAATGCAGAGTTTAAGATACCTATACTTATCAAGATAGAACCTGAACGATTTATCATCACAGGTACTTCTCAAGGAACAAACAGTGAGATAAGCCTTCCTGTATTTGAAAAACTACTTAAAAAAGGTTTTAGAGCTCAACTCCAATCAGGTAATCTACTAACAGGAGAACTATTTATATCACTAGATATATATAAAGATCAAACATATATAGAACCTAAAAAAGAAAATGGATATTATGTGATACCAACTATACCAGCTACTATGCAAACATTGAAAGACAACATAGAAACTCTACTAAAACGCATATCTAAAATACCATTTGAACAAATAGGAAATGATATAGAGGGTATGATCAAAGATATCCGTACTACTACTATACCAAAAGTCGATAGTTCAGTAGATAATGTATCAAAACTCATCAACAGTACAGATAAGATGATGAATACTGCTAGAAAAAATTATCTTGATAATAATGCTCAACTAAACAAAAAATTGTTAAGATTATTGGATGAGATGAGTAGAACTACCAAATCTATCAAAAATTTAACTGATTATTTACAAAGACATCCTGAGTCACTTATAAGGGGAAAATAATGAAACACAATATTGTTCTATACAGTACTACAGCTTTATTTTTGATAGGTTGTAGTGCCAAGTCAAATTTTTATCAGCTTAAACCTAAAGCACACTCTACCTATACACAGAACAGTACTATCAAAAAAGAGAATATCTTAGCTATAGCTAATGTAAAAATAGCTCCATATCTTGATAAACCTCAAGTTATAACTCGTATAAACGATACACAAATACAACTCAATGAGTTAGATAGATGGGCAGGAGACATAGATAAAAACATCCAACAAGTACTTACAAAAAATCTTTCAGCAAAACTACCAAGATATAGTGTACTTTCAAAACCATTACAAGAACCCATCAATGAAAGATATACTTTATATGTATCTATCGATAGATTTGATGGAGATAATAACGGTCATATTGTTTTAAATGGTCATTGGAGTTTAACAGATACAAAAAATCAAACTTTTATAAAAGGTAAAAAATTTTCTTATACTAAAGAGATAACTACACCTCAACTAATCTCTATCATAAATGCACAAAGTCAACTTTTAGATACCTTAAGCGACGATATATCAAAAAATATATAAACTTTCACCTCCTAATCCATTATTGATTTACAAAATGTTACATTTATGTTATAATCTACATAAGGAAATAGGAGTTTGTTATGTTGTATTTTAAATCTAAGATACTAAAAAAGATAATGAGTGTTATCTTTTTATTGGTGTCTTTATATACTGTGGCTCTCATTTTTATAGCATTACCTCAAATAGACAATACTATAAAAAATCTTGAGGAGGCAAATGCTAAGTCTGTATTACAAGAGGTTGTACTGCTTACAGATAGTGTTGCTAAAAATTTGCAAGACTTTAAAGAAGAAACTTTAAAACGGCATAAACAAGAACTTAAAAATATTATAGAGATAGTATATTCTATGATGAAAGAAGCTTATATAGAAGCTCGTATCCATCCTGAAAATGAAAATAAAATCAAACAAGAACTTTTAACTCGTATAGGTAAGATTAGATATAACAATAACAACTATATATTTGTATTTGATTATAACAATACTATGTTAGTACATCCATCTATAAAATCTGGTACAAATATGAAAAAAGTAGTAGATATCAACAATAAACCAATAGTTCCCAATATGTTAAAAATTGCTCGAGAATTTGGAGATGGTTATACAAAGTATTGGTGGTATAAAAACAATAGTGATCCAAAACCTATAGAAAAATTATCATATAGTAAAGACTTTCCTGAATGGAAACTTGTGATAGGTACAGGTATGTATATCGATGATATACAAAAAGAAGTACAAAAAAGAAAACAAAAACTTTTTGCAGACTTAAAAGCTATCATGAAAGATACAAAGATAGGAATGATAGGATATATCTATATATTTGATAAGGATAAAATGATTATACATCCTAACAGTTATATAGAAGGAAAAGATTTTAGAAAATTTAAAAACCCAGGTAAAAACACTTATATATATGATGATTTAGTAAAAGCAGCAAATACTACTGGTGTACTAAAATACAAATGGGACAAACCATCAGATAAAGGACATTATGTATATGATAAAATATCTTGGATAAAGTATATACCATCTATGAAATTATATGTAGTATCTTCAGCATATGAATCTGAAATTGAAGAGATATCCAAAAATTTACATGATAAGATATTGTATATAGCTGGATTGATACTGATTGTATCTTTGATTTTGAGTATCTTTGATGTTAGAAGATTACTTAAACCTATACATGATTTAGCATCAACAGCTGATGTTATCGCAAAAGGTAATTATGATATAAGAGCGAAGATTAAAACAGATGATGAGATAGGAGTACTTGCTAAAAATTTCAATATCATGGTAGATAAACTTCAAGACCACATACAAAACCTTGATAAAAAAATACAGGAAAAAACTGAAGAGTTAAAAAGTTTAGCTATAACAGACCCTTTAACTAAACTATACAATAGAAGATATTTCTCTGAAATCTCTTCAGAACTATTTGAACTTGATAAACGAGAAGAGAAAGCATTAAGTGTTATCATGATAGATATAGATAAATTTAAAAGCATCAATGATACATATGGACACCAAACAGGTGATATAGTCATAGAAAAGCTATCTTCAATCATGTCTTACATGAAACGAGAAAGTGATATAGCATGTAGATATGGTGGTGAAGAATTTGTTCTACTTTTACCAAAGACAACACAAGATGGTGCATATAAATTTGCTCAAAGACTTAGAGAAAAAATAGAACAAATCACCCTTAGAGTAAAAGATGATAGTGAAAAACATATAACATTTACTATCAGTGTTGGTGTATCTGAAGTAGATTATACCAATGATACACATATAGAAACAGTCATTAAAAGAGCAGATGATGCGATGTATAATGCTAAACATCAAGGACGCAATAGAGTTTGTGTCTTATAAATCAATATATACTATAACTCACAAAAAAAACTATCTTAGTTTTTTTTGTAGGTAGAGGATAGTTTTTATAAGCTATCTTTATGATCTCTAAAGTATTGTTATCTAATGCACTATAACCTATGCGTCTTTTTAATCTTAGATGAGAGATATCACCATTGGGATGTAGATAAAATGATACTACATTTGTACCTTGTTGGTGAGTTTGCAAAGCTACCCTAGGGTATCCATTTTGTATCAAAACTCTTTGTGTGATACGATGAATCAACCCTAAGTTCATACGGATAAACTCTTTTTGTTTGGCTGAAAACCCATCATACTCTTTACCATACAATTTACGGATAGTTTTCATACCAAAGCTACTATTTGTAGATCTTTTATTTATAGATTTATAATTTGAGCTAGGAGCTAAAGCACTAGCTAGTGAATTTCTTTTTTTATGTGTTTTATACTTTGGTTTATGTACTTTTTTTGTATATCTTTTCTTGGTAACTTTTTTTATCTTTTGTTTTTTAGTATTTTTTGATACTTTGATTTTTTGGGTATGTTTTTTGATGACTTTTGTTTTGACTACTTTTGTAGTATTGCTCTCATGTGTTGTTTTACTTTTTGTTTTGGCTATAGTTTTACTCTTTTTTGGTTGTAATTTTATTTCTTTTGGTTGTGCTTTTTTAATTACTATAGGTTTCTTTTGTATAGGCTTTTGGGCTACTTTTGGTTTTATCTTTGGTTGTGGTTTGATGATAGGTTTGGGTTTTTGTTTAGGTATAGGTGGTACAAATGAAGCTAAATCTAGTGTAATTTTTTTAGAATGAGATGTAGGTGGTGGAACTATAGGTTTTTTAAAAGATACAAAAAGTAGTATCAAAATAAGCATATGAATGATAGCTGATAATAAAAAAGATATGATAGTTCTTGTTTTGATACTATGTCCTTAAAGTTGCATTATTATATAA
>Ga0256828_1000953_pt1 | contig 18752 bp, 18 predicted proteins | sample CV88metaG_FD_185993 | JGI IMG/M metagenome (GOLD analysis project Ga0256828, IMG submission 185993) | Hydrothermal vent microbial communities from East Pacific Rise, Pacific Ocean - CV88 | ecosystem: Environmental > Aquatic > Marine > Hydrothermal vents | place: Pacific Ocean: East Pacific Rise...
CAACATCACGAGATGCCAACTCCATAGCATTTGGAGCATATTTTTCCATAAATCTCTCGCCTTTTGAGTTGTAAAGTCTTCCACCTTCACCTCTAGCAGCTTCAGAGATAAGGATACCTGAACCTCCCAAACCACTTGGGTGGAACTGTACAAACTCCATATCTTCTAGTGGCAAACCTTTTCTAGCTACAACCGAAAGAGCATCACCTGTGTTAGCGTGAGCGTTTGAGTTAAATCTAAATGCTCTAGCGTGACCACCTGTCGCAAACATTACTACTTTAGCATTGAAAATCGCTGGTTGAGAGTTTCTAATGTCATAAGCAGCAACACCGTAAGCTTTACCATCTTCATATAGTAAATCAGCAGCATACCACTCATCAAATACCTCAATCCCAGCACGATAAGCCTGTTCATAGATAGCTTGAAGTACAGCTAAACCTGTTCTATCTTTAGCATAACAAGCTCTAGGCTTACTCTGTCCACCAAATGGTCTGATAGCGATGTCACCATTCTCATCTCTTGAGAAAACAGCTCCCATCTGCTCAGCCCATCTGATAGTCTCAGGAGCTCTGCTACACATCAACTCAACACAATCTTGGTCAGCTAAGTAGTCAGAACCTTTTACAGTATCGAACTCATGAAGTTCAGTAGAATCCTCAGCACCAAGAGCTGCGTTTATACCACCTTGCGCAGCACCTGAGTGAGAACGAAGTGGGTGTAGCTTGGTAATAACAGCAGTCTTTTTACCAGCCTCAGTCAACTCCTTTGCCGCAGCAAGTCCTGCCAATCCAGCACCAACTATAACAGCATCATATTCGTAGATTTTAACATCCATATCGCTATGTCCTTTTGTTACAAATTTACATAAATTATACCTATACTTTAGTATCAAAACGATTAAAAAAGTTATAAAAATAGCTTATATTAGAAAAAGATGCTACTATTTCACACCATTTTATATAGGATACAATTATGGATAAAGAAGCGTTAGTTATAAGTAAGATAAAGTCAGATTATATAGGTGATGATGGGGCTGTTGTTGGTGAATATATTTATAGTATGGACGCCTTTTTTGAGGGTAGTCACTTTAAGAGAGAGTGGATGAGTATGGCTCAAATTGGGAGAAAAGCTATGCTTGTAAATATCTCTGATGCTATCGCTATGAATGCTAAGGCTCTCTATGCTTTAGTTACATTGGCACTACCAAAGGATATCACAACAGATGAGATAGAGGAGCTAACAGATAGTCTATCTTTAACAGCTAGGGAGTTTGGGTGTGAGATAATCGGTGGAGATACGATAAGTAGCGATAAGTTACACATATCTATAACTATCATCTCAAAGAGTGATAATCCTTTAAGAAGAGTTGGGTTAAAAAGTGGTGATTTGTTGGCATATACGGGAACACTAGGAGATAGTAAAAAAGGGTTAGATAGGCTCTTTATGGGTGAGATTTTAGATAAAAATGAGAGATTTTTTGAGCCTAAACTCAGAAGTGAGTTTATCTCTAGAGCTAGAGACTATTTAAGAGTTGGTATGGATATATCTGATGGGCTTTTTTGTGATACAAATAAGATATTAGATGCGAACTCTTTAGGGCTTGAGTTGATAGATGTTGTATCTGATGAGGTTGGTTTGAGTGGAGAGGAGTATGAGATGCTTATCGGTTTTGATAGTGCTGTGTTAGATGATGTTTTAAAAGTAGCAAAAGAGACCAATACACCTTTGAGTATCTTTGCTAAAGTAGTAGATGATAACACTCTAAAGTTTGAGTGTCAAAATCACCATTTTTGATAGTTAGAGTCGGGATTTGAACTCATCATATCCAAACTCTTTTACTATATCTAAACTATCATCTTCTCTTAAAATAGCAATAGATGGTAGAGCGATACCGTTAAATGTTGTAGCTTTTACCATAGTGTAGTGTATCTGGTCTTCAAAGATAATCTTATCACCTATCTTTAGAGGAGTATCAAAGCTATAATCACCCATAATATCACCAGCTAAACAGGTATTTCCACTTAGTCTATATGTGTGAGCTTTGATATTTGCCTCTGATGCGTCTCTTACATCAGCACGATAAGGCATAATGATAGTATCAGGCATATGTGCTTCAGCAGATGTATCTAAGATAGCTATATCCATACCATTATGGACTATATCAAGAACAGAGGCTACCAATACACCACTCTCCCAGCCAATAGCTTCACCCAACTCAAGATAGACATCTACACTATATCTCTTTTTAAAACTGTTGATTAGAGATATGAGTTTCTCTACATCATAACCCTCTTTTGTGATGTGATGTCCACCACCAAAATTTACCCATTTTAACTTATCTATGTATGAGCCAAACTTCTCTTCAAAATTTTTGAGTACATCTTCTAACTCATCTGCTCCTTGTTCGCATAGAGCATGAAAATGTAGCCCCTCTATACCATCTAATATAGACTCATCAAAGTTTTGTATAGTTGTACCTAATCTTGAGTAGATACCACATGGATTATATATCTCTTTTGGAGAGTGTGAAGTTTCTGGATTGACTCTAAGTGCTGTGGAGATGTTAGGGTTTATCTCTTTTACTCTATCTATATATTTATGGTATTGTGATGGTGAGTTAAATACTATATGGTTAGATATTTTGGCTATGGATTGTATATCACTCTCTTTAAAAGCTGGAGAGTATGTATGAACCTCTTTTTTAAACTCTTTCTTTGCCAATATCGCTTCATGAAGCCCACTAGCACAACAGCCATCAAGATATTTTGAGATGATATCAAAGCTTTGGTATAGAGCATAACCTTTTAGTGCCAATAGGATTTTTGCGCCAGTATTATCTTTTATATACTTTAACAGCTCTAGGTTTTTGATTAATTTTTTCTCTTCGAGTATCCAACAAGGTGTATCTATTTGATTTAAAATTGTATTATTCATAGTAAAATTATATCAATAAATTATAAAAAATATTGTTAAATAAAGTCTTTAGTGATATAATTTATCACAAGATAACAATGGAGTACATTATGAGACTTAGAGCAAATGAAGCAAAAAAAGGTGATATTAGATTTACAGGTGATGATATATCATTAGCAGCTACTATGTTAGATAAGATATCTACTACAATGGAGATTATCTACTATTTGATGGATAGAGGAGAGGAGAGGTCTTTTGTTGCTATTCTTTTATCTGCTCAAAATATAGATTTAGATAAGTTAATCCAAGAGGAGAAGAGAAATACCGATATACTATTTGAGGTGGATAAAGAGAGTTCTATCTATACTATAATATGTCAAGATACTAGAGTAGATGGTGGGTATCGTTTTGCTGAGAGGATTATGAAAAGAATGCTATCTGAAGATGCTAAAGATATCTATATCACACAACTGGAGGTTAGGACTACTAGATATGATATAAAGTATATTATATTTAAACTTTTAGAAATTTTTATAAAAATGAAGATAGATGGTAAAGAGAAAGAGATTGTATATAACTCATTACAGTAAATTAAGCGATATAAAAGTAAAATTCAAGTAAAATCGCGACCAAACTAAGCTTGGACACACAAGCAATTTATATGAAGGATATTTCAGATGAAAAGAACATACCAACCACACAACACACCAAGAAAGAGAACTCACGGTTTCAGAACAAGAATGAAAAGCAAAAATGGTAGAAAAGTTATCTCTGCTAGAAGAGCTAAAGGTAGAAAGAGATTAGCAGTATAATCAATAGGTTGCTATTATTAGTCAGATAAAACACTTCACCCGATTGAGAACCAATCGGGAGTTTACTACTATTTACAATCGTGCCACAAAGAGTTGGCACACCCCTTATTTTGTACTATTTTTCAAAAAAAATGATGACTATCGTGTAGCTTTTGTTGCTAGTAAAAAGGTAGGTAATGCCGTAGCTAGAAATAGAGCAAAACGACTCTTAAGAGCTAACTTTATAGATATTTGTGATAGATTAGAGAGTGGTTCTTATATTTTTGTAGCTAAGAAGGCTATTTTAGATGAAGATTTTACAAAAATACACAAAACATTCAAATATGCTATCAAAAAAGTCACAGCATTAAAACAGATTTAACACTTTTGTGACTATACTAACACATCAAAATTACTACAAAATTATTACAAAGGTACTACATTGGAACAACAAGATTTAAATAAACGGCTTATAATGGCATTTGTATTGTCATTTTTGGTTTTCGTAGGTTATAGCTATATGTTTTCTAGCACACCTCCACAAGATACAATAAAGAGTGAGCAAACAACTGCTAATAACACTCACCAAACTCCACAAACCCCTACTGTAAATGGTGCTACTTCTGAAGCTAAAAGTAGTGTTAAAACACCAACAGTTGGAACTTCTAAGATAGTTGTAAGTGTAAAATCAAACACATTTAAAATAGATATTGATGAGTTGGGTAGAATTTCTCAATATGAGCTTCTTGAAGATAAGTATAAGAGTAAAGATGGTAAGAATTTAAAGATTTTAGCTCCAAATGAGACTAAACCTTTAGAGGTGAGATTGAGTGATGCCAAACTTAATGATGAGGCATTTAAAACACCATATAGTTATAGTGGTGAGAGTTTAGTTGATGTAACAACAGCTTCAAAAACGGTAACTCTAACTCAAAAGTTATCAACTGTAACAATCACAAAGATTATCACAATCAACCCAAATGGCTCTTATGATATCGAAGTTAAAACATCATCTCCAGTAGCATACTTTATCACAACAGGTTATAGACCTATGGCTGATAGCTCAAGATATATGTTGGTTCGTGGAGCATTGGTAAAAACAAAAGATGGTATTATCAAAACAGTAGAAGATAAAAAAGCTAAAGGTGATGAGACTTTTGATGGTGCTGTTTTAGCGTCAGCATTTGATAGATATGTAGCATCAATGTTCTATAACTTTAAAGATGGTATGAATGTATCTATACTTAAAGTTGGAGAAGATAATCCATTAATTTTTATCCAAGGGACACAAGATTTGAAACTAGGTGGTTATATCGGACCAAAAGAGCATGATATCTTAGCTTCAATAAATCCAGAGCTTACAGATGCGATAGAGTTTGGTTGGTTTTCTTTCCTTTCAAAACCATTTTTCCATATACTATTGGCTATACATAATGCTATCGGTAACTGGGGTTGGGCTATCATTATCTTTACTCTTCTTGTAAAATTGGTGCTATTCCCACTATCATACAAAGGTATGATGTCTATGCAAAAACTTAAAGATTTAGCTCCTAAGATGAAAGAGTTAAAAGAGAAGTATAAAGATGACCCAGCAAAAATGAATATGAAAATGATGGAGATGTATAAAAAACATAATGTAAATCCTATGGGTGGTTGTCTTCCTATGCTTTTACAAATCCCTGTATTTTTCGCCCTATATCGTGTGCTTTTAAATGCTGATGAGCTTCAAGGTGCTGTATGGATTGGTGGTTGGATAGATAACTTAGCAGTAGCAGACCCTTACTATATCTTACCGATTTTGATGGGTGCTTCTATGTGGTTCCAACAGAGAATTACACCAAACAACTTTACAGACCCTATGCAAGAGAAGATATTTAAATGGTTCCCTGTTGGTATGGCTTTGATGTTTATTATTATGCCATTCCCATCTGGATTGGTACTATATTGGGTAGTAAACAACCTATTTACAATAGGACAACAGTATGTTATCAATAACGCTTATGCTAAGCATAAAGAGGCACAAAAAAACAAATAAAGGATAGTCGTATGAAAAAGGTAGAGGCAGATACCCTAGAAGAGGCGTATCAAAAAGCTGCGACACTACTTGAATGTTCTATCACTCATCTTGAATGTGAAGTTATCCAATATCCCACAAAAGGGATATTTGGACTTTTGAAAAAAAAGGCTATCATTGTAGCAGATATTATCAAGACTCCTCTAGTAGAAGAACAGACAACTCCAAAAATAGAAGATACTAAACTACCAACACCACAAGAAGATGTAGCCACTCAGATAGTTGAGACTATCAAAGATAGTGTTGAGATATCAAAGGATAGAGATATCGACAATTGTAGTGTTGAGAGTGATGTTGTGATAGATAACTTTTTCTCTGTAACTTCTGAAGAAGAGGTTGAGGAGACAACAGAGTTAGCCATAGATAAAGAGTTATCAACTCTGATAGAAAAAGAGTTAAAAGAGCTTATTGAAGTCTCTTGTTTTGATATAGATGTTGTTGAGGTTGATGTTGTTGAGAAGATGGCTTATATCTTTATAGATGGAGATGATGCTGCTTTACTTATAGGTAAAGAGGGGTATAGATATAATGCTCTTTCATATATGTTATTTAACTGGTTAAACTCAAAGTATGATTTGTATATCAAGTTAGAGATAGCAGAGTTTATAGAGTCTCAACGAGAGATGATAAAAAACTATATCAAACCTGTGATTGAAGAGGTAAATCTAAATGGTAGAGGTAAAACTAGATTTTTAGATGGTATATTGGTTCAGTTGGCTCTTGAAGAGCTCAGAGGAGAGTTTCCTCATAAATATGTAGCTATAAAAACTGCCAAAAATGGTAAGAAGTTTGTAGTTATCAACGACTTTAACACAAAACCACCACATGTATAATACTATTACAGCCATAGCCACGGCTAGTGGTGTATCATCTATATCTATCATTCGTGTTAGTGGAGCAGGTGCTTATGAGGTAGCACAAAAGATATCTAGATTAGAAAAACTTACTCCAAGATATGCTCACCTCTCTCCACTTTATAATAGAGATGGGGATATGATAGATGAAGCTATCGTTATCTATTTTAAAGCACCTTATAGTTTTACAGGTGAAGATATCGTTGAGTTTCAGTGTCACGGAGGGCTTATAGTCGCTCAAGAGATACTAGATAGTGTTCTATCTTGTGGTGCTAGATTGGCAGAGGCTGGAGAGTTTAGTAAGAGAGCTTTCTTAAATGGCAAGATAGATTTGAGTGAAGCTGAAGCGATAAGTAAGCTTATAGAGGCAAAGAGTGTAGATGCTGCTAAGATTTTGGCAAAACAGTTAAAAGGTGAGCTAAAAGAGTTTGTAGATGAGAGTAGAGATGCTCTACTTAAAGCTATGGCATACTCTGAGGTTATGATAGATTATGCCCAAGAGGATATCCCATCTGATGTGATAGATAATATCTCAAAGCAGTTAGATAACTTAATCATTCAGATAGAGAAGCTAGTAGATGCTAGTTATCGTCGAAGAGGGTTGATTGAAGGCTTTAGAGTAGCTATCATAGGTAAGCCAAATGTTGGTAAAAGCTCACTACTAAATGCTCTACTATCTTACGATAGAGCGATAGTTAGTGATATAGCAGGAACTACTAGAGATACCATAGAGGAGCAGGTTCGTATAGGTTCTCATATCATTAGACTTGTGGATACAGCAGGTATTAGAGATTCTGATGATACTATCGAAAAGATAGGGATACAACGCTCTATGGAGTCGATAGAGAGTGCCGATATCGTTATCGCTCTTTTTGATGCCTCTAGAGAGTTTGATGATGAAGATAGATATATCTTAGATATGATAAAGCGTGTTGATGATAAAGAGATTATCATAGCTCTAAATAAGTGTGATTTGAGCCAAAAGATAGATATAGCTATGTTTGATGGATATGAGTATATCAAAGTTAGTGCCAAAGAGGGGTTTGTCGATTTGACTAATCGTTTAGAGGCTATCTTAGATAGTGTTGGGGAAGGTGATGAGTTGATGTTAGTCTCAGCTAGACAGATAGAGGCAGTATCTAAAGCTCAAGAGGCTCTAATCTTGGCAAAAGAGCCTCTTTTGCGTGAAGAGTTAGAGTTTTTCTCATATCATATTCAAGATGCGATAGAGGCTCTATCTTCTATATCTACACCTTATAACAATGAAGAGATGTTGGATAAGATGTTTGGCGAATTCTGTTTAGGTAAATAGATGAGTATAGATTTGGATAATATTGAGCTTTATCTTATAGCTTTTTTAATTCTCTTTTTATGGTGGTTTATACGAAATACTATCAAGTTCTACTATGGTGAGAAAAAAAGAGTTAAAAATCTTCATAGATTTGCCAAAGATGGTGAAGTTGATGCTCAAGTTGAGTTGGCAAAGCACTATCAAAAAGGTAAAGTTGTAAAGAAGAGTTGTGATAGAGCCTTATACTGGTACAATAGAGCATCTCTATCTGGTAGTGATGAGGCAAAAGGGTATCTTCAAAAATTTGTAGAAGATAAAAAAGGGAGAGGAAAATGTTAAAAATAGTCAATATCGTTATAGCTTCACTTTTTGTTCTGTTTGTTGGTGGTTGTGTCCAAAGAGATGTGGCTATCCCAAATGGTGGAACATCTCACGGTAACTTTGTGACATCTGATAGTATAGATGAAAATAGCTGGGCAGAGCAGACAAATGTAGATGAAGAGGAGAATATAGATATATCTGATATAGACCAAGAGATAAAACAGACAGATATGACAACTTTAGCTCAAACTACACAAGTAGTACCAAGGATACCATTCCCATCATCAGAGTACGCAAGAGTAAAAAAGAGTGGAAAAGGTACAGTTAAAGGTAGCATATATCTCATAGATATCTATGGACAAAGAGTATATGGTAAAAATACAAGACTATATCTAAATCCAGTAACAAGCTACTCAAACCAGTGGTATAAAGAGAGCTACATCAACGGTAGAAAAATGGAAGAGGCTGACTCAAGACTATTTAACTACCTAAGATTTACAGCAAGTGATAATCAAGGAGAGTTCGCATTTTACGGTGTACCATCAGGAAAATACTATCTAATAGGCATAGTAAAATGTGGAACAGAGTGTGGATTTGATACTCTAAAAAATATAAGAGTAGCAACAAAAGTAGAAGTAAATGGCAATCAAATAGTAGAAAAAGATTTATATAGAGAGATAAGAGTAGAGTAGTTTATACAGACTTTTTTAGTCTGTATATATTATGTTAGTGTATTATACACACTCTCTAGTTTTTCATATAGCTCTTTTGGGGTTATATTTGGGGTTGTTTCTAGTATGGTTTGCATCTCTACATTGTCCTCTTTGCCGTTCCATACTTTTATATATGTTCCATCTTTGTAGCCGTGGTCTTGTCTGAACTGATTTAGGATATTTTTACCTATGTATAGTTTGTATAGGGTATCTAGGTTTAGTGATGATTGTATGGCTACGGCGAAAAACCTCTCTATGATGGTGGTTGTATCGTCTCCACAAAATAGTGATTTGATAAGCTCTTCTACACACTCTATCTGCTCATAGTTATTTTTTGTTGTTGGTGTGGTTGGTTGTTTAAACTCTTCATAGTTTGATACTTGTGTTATATCTTGGGCTAGTTTTTCTATACTTCCAAGGCTGTTGTTTTTATACTCTTGAAGTGCTAGAGACATCACAAAGTGCCATATGTCCACGCTTTCTATCTTGATATTTTCAAAATCAGGCGAAGCGTCTATATTTTTCCAGTGTTTCCAAGGATAGCTCTCTATAAGCTCAGCACACTCTAAGTAGGCACATCTTTTCCAATCTATGATTTTACCATTTTTAGTAACTCCATTTTCCCAGCCTGTACCGTTTGTATTGTCATTTAGTTGTTGTTGTAGTTGTAGCATTTGTAGTAACTGTTTCATCATTATCTCCCAAAATTATAGTGGTATTTTACCTATTCATCACTTTATTAGCACTTTTTTTGTAAAATACAGCACTTATTTTATCTACAAAAAGGACAGATGATTATGTCACAACCTATTGAAAATCTTGACGAAGTTCTAAAGAGTCATAAACTTAGCAAAGAGGAGTATGAGGATATCCTTCGCATACTAGATGGACGCCATCCAAATATCGTAGAGATTGGGATATTTTCAGCTATGTGGAGCGAACACTGCTCATACAAATCAAGCAAAAAATATCTAAATGGTTTCCCTACAAAAGCACCATGGGTTATACAAGGCCCAGGAGAGAATGCTGGTGTTATAGATATCGGTGATGGTATGGCGGCTGTATTTAAGATGGAGAGCCACAATCACCCTTCATTTATCGAGCCATTTCAAGGGGCAGCTACTGGTGTAGGTGGAATACTTAGGGATATATTTACTATGGGTGCTAGACCTGTGGCTAACCTTAATGCTTTGAGATTTGGTAAAGTTAGAGGTGATGATGAGACTGCTAAGTATCAAAGACACTTGGTTCGTGGTGTAGTTGATGGGATTGGAAGTTATGGTAACTGTATGGGAGTTCCTACTATCGGTGGAGAGGTGAGCTTTGATGAGAGTTACAATGGTAACATCTTGGTTAATGCCTTCTCTCTAGGGCTTGTAAAGTCAGATGAGATTTTCTTAGGAGTTGCTTCAGGTATCGGTAACCCTGTGATGTATGTAGGTAGTAAAACAGGGCGTGATGGGCTTGGTGGTGCTGTTATGAGTAGTGATAGCTTTACTGAAGAGTCAAAATCACTTAGACCTACTGTTCAAGTGGGTGACCCATTTACAGAGAAACTTCTACTTGAGGCTTGTTTAGAGCTATTCCAACACGACTATATCGTAGGTATCCAAGATATGGGTGCTGCTGGGCTTACAAGTTCTAGTTTTGAGATGGCAGGAAAGACTGGTGCTGGACTTAGAATGGATTTGGATAAAGTACCAGCTAGAGAAGAGGGTATGACTCCTTATGACTTTATGCTTAGTGAATCACAAGAGAGAATGCTTATCTGTGCTAAGCAAGGTTGTGAAGATAAAATCATCGAGATATTTGAGAAGTGGGGGCTAGATGTTGCTGTTATTGGTGAGGTGACAGATACAGGTCGTATGGAGCTTTACTGGTATGATGAGAAGTGTGCTGATATGCCTATCGCTCCAGTTAGTGAAGAGGCACCGATACTTGATAGACCTACAACTAGACCTGCTTATCTTGATGAGGTAAATGCTAAGAGTGTAGATGATTTTGAGCCAGTAGATAACCAAGAGGCTTATGAGAAGCTTCTATCGTCTTTAGAGGTTGTAGATAAAGCGTGGGTTTATAATCAGTATGACTCTATGGTACAGACAAATACTCAAAAACACCCAGGAAGTCTAGATGCTAGTGTTATCCGTATCAAAGAGAATGGTAAAGCTTTGGCTATGAGTAGTGACTGTAACCCAAGATACTGTTATATCGACCCTAAAAAGGGAGCATCTCTAGCAGTAGTAGAGTCAGGTAGAAATGTAGCTATGAGTGGTGCTAGACCACTATCTATCACAGATTGTCTAAACTATGGTAATCCAGAAAATCCAGAAGTTATGTGGCAGTTTGCTCAAGGGTGTGAAGGTATCAAAGAGGCTTGTAGTGAGCTAGAGACACCAGTTGTTAGTGGGAATGTATCACTATACAATGAAACAAACGGAGTATCTGTATATCCAACACCAGCTATCGCTATGGTAGGGTTAAATGATGATGCTTCTAAAGTGTTGCCAAGTAAGTTTGTAAAAGAGGGGGCAAATGTTCTTCTTATAGGTGAGACAAACGGTGAGTTTGGCGGTTCACTTTATATCAAAGAGCTTTATGGTGAGACTGTTGGTAAGTTGCCTGATTTTGACTACTCAGCAGAGCTTAGACTTTGGCAACTTGTTATAGATGGTAACAAAGCAGGGCTTATAAACTCAGCAAAAGATGTAAACTTGGGTGGTGTAGCAATCGCACTATCTAAGATGTCAGCACTTAGTGGTATGGGAATTGAAGCCAATATGGAAGTAAACAGTGCTAGAGATATATTTGATGAGTCACAAAGTAGAGCTATCATAGAGGTAGATGATGATAAGCTTCAAGAGTTTGTAGAGTTGGCTACTAACTTAGGACTTAGTGTATCTAAGCTTGGTAAAGTTGGTGGAGATAGAGTATCTATCAATGATGTAGAGTTGAGTTTAGATAGAGTAGAAGACATCTACTTCAATACATTTAGAAAAACAATAGAACAAGATTTATAAAAGAGGATTTATGAGAGCATTACTTAGTGTTAGTGATAAAAGTGGTATAGTTGAGTTTGCCAAAGGGCTAGAGGAGTTAGGTTGGGAGATTATCTCAACTGGTGGAACATATAAAAAACTTCAAGAAGCTGGTGTAAAAGTTATCGAGATAGATGAAGTTACAAAATTTCCCGAGTGTTTTGAGGGAAGAGTTAAGACTCTAAACCCTTATGTTCACGGTGGGATACTTCACAAAAGAGGTGATGAGGCACATGTAGCACAAGCTAGGGAGCTTGGAGTTGAGGGTATAGACTTGGTATGTGTAAATCTATATCCATTTAAAGCAACGATAGATAGAACTGATGATTTTGATGAGATTATCGAAAATATAGATATCGGTGGACCTACTATGGTAAGAAGTGCTGCTAAAAACTTCAACGATGTACTTATCGTAACAGATAGTGGTGATTATGGTGTAGTTCTTGATGCTCTTAAAAACGATACAAATACTCTTGAGTTTAGAAGAGATTTGATGATAAAAGCTTTTGAGCATACAGCATCTTATGATGGTATGATAGCAAACTATATGAATAAGAGATTTAACAACGGATTTGGAGAGTACCAGTTTATCACTGGTAAAAAGGTATTCCAGACTCGTTATGGAGAAAATCCACACCAAGATGGTGCTTTATATGAGTTTGACAGTTTCTTTAGTGATAACTTCAAACAGCTAAAAGGGGAAGCGAGTTTTAACAACCTTACAGATGTAAATGGTGCGTTGAAGATAGCTTCAAGCTTTGGCGATGAGAATGCTGTATGTATCGTCAAACACGGAAATCCGTGTGGATTTGCTATCAAAGATACTCTACTTGAGAGTTATACAGAGGCTCTAAAGTGTGACCCTGTATCAGCATTTGGTGGTGTTGTAGCAGTAAATGGTGTTGTTACAAAAGAGTTGGCACAAAAGATGAATGAGATATTTTTAGAAGTTATCATCGCAGCTGATTTTGAAGCTGATGCTTTAGAAGTGTTTGAGAGTAAAAAGCGTATCAAACTATTTGCTCAAGGTGGCACTAAGCTTGTAATGAGCAATGACTCACACGACTTTAAACACATAGATGGTGGTTTTGTGTATCAAAACAGTGACTGTATCTGTGACAATGAAGTACACAATGCTAAGCTTCAATCTAAAAAAGAAGCAACTGCTCAAGAGATGAAAGATTTGGAAATCGCTTGGAAAGTGGCAGGGCTTACAAAGTCAAACTGTGTAGTTTATGTTAAAAACTCGGCTATGGTAGCTGTTGGTATGGGAATGACAAGTCGTGTTGATGCTGCTCAGTGTGCTTTGAAAAAAGCAAAAGAGATGGGGCTAGATGTGACAGGTTCAGCGATGGCTAGTGAGGCATTTTTCCCATTTAGAGACTCTATCGACGCAGCAGCTAAAGCAGGAGTAAGTGCTATCATAGAACCAGGAGGAAGTATCCGTGATGATGAGGTTATCCAAGCATCAGATGAACACGGTATATCTTTATACTTCACTACTGTAAGACATTTCTTACATTAAGAACATAAATCAAAATTTCTTTATGAAATTTTGATTTTCTCTCCCTTTTTTTTCAAACTCTAAACTACTTTTAGTTATATTATATCTATATCAAATCATATAGGAAGGAGGATTTGATGAATAGTAGTCATAATATAATTATCGCAGATGACCACGAGATAGTAAGACAAGGTATTAAATTTACTTTAGAAAATCAGATGAATTTTCATATATCATCAGAAGCCTCATCTTATAGTCAGTTAAGAGATATATTAGAACAAAACAGTTGTGATGTTTTGATTTTAGATTTAAATTTGGGAGATAATATCGGTATAGATACTATCAATGAGCTTAGTATAATGTATCCTGATATGAAGATATTGGTTCTTAGTATGTATCCAGAAGACCCTTATGCTCTTCAGTCTATAAAAGCAGGAGCAAAAGGGTATGTTAGTAAAGCATCTATATCTGATGAGTTAAGTAAAGCTTTAGGCAAGATAATAAATGGTGGTATATATATAAAAGATGAGCTACTGGATAATCTTCCTTTAGATGTCAAGTTAGATGAGCAGTTACCTACAAATCTTATAGAGACTCTCTCAGATAGAGAGTATGAAGTATTTTCACTTTTAAGTGAGGGTTTAGCATATAAAGATATAGCTAAAAAGTTAGAGCTTAGTCCAAAGACTATCTCTACTTATAGAAGTCGCATACTAGAGAAGCTATCTTTGTCAAATACAAATCAGCTTATACAGTATGCTTTAGCAAATAAGTTAGGTAAAATCTAACTTATGAGTTAAAAAACTTGATATCCATCCATTTTTTCTTGTTGATGATAATCTCCCAACCATCTTTTGTATCTTTATATTTATATTTTGAGTATTTCATAACAGGGTTTGTATCATTTATCCAATCATACTCTTTAGTAAGCGCTTTTACAAAATCTATCGCTTTTTTATCTTGTGTACCAAAAAGATAATCAACAGTATCAGGAGATAGTCTAATCACCTTTACTCCACCATCACTATCGCCTAAAATGTATGGTTGAGCGATAAATCCGTTACGACCAAATCCACACTTATGATTTTTACTATCCATGATAAACTCACCCCTTTGAGTTTTGAATGATGACATAATTTCACAAGCAGATGTAAATGGTATATCTTTGTGAAAACCTTTTAAGTGTAGTGATGTGTTTGCGATAAGATTGCTAGATATAGCTACGATTGTGGCAGTTGCCAATAAAATTCTCTTCATATATTTCCCTCTTTTTTAAAAATCAAGCATAGATTATATCGAAAATAAAAAATGAAGTATGTAGGACAAATACTATATAAATAGTTAAAGGTTGATTGACATAGACTAAACTTTTTTGATATAATCACACAAAAGATAATATATAATTTATAGTTTTAAGGATAGAGATATGGCAAAGAGTTTATATGAGACACTAGGTGTTAGTGAGAATGCTTCAGCAGATGAGATTAAAAAGGCGTATAGAAAGTTAGCAAGGAAGTATCACCCAGATATCAATAAAGACCCAGAGGCACAAGATAAGTTTAAAGAGATAAACGCAGCCTATGAGGTTTTATCTGACGCTGAGAAGAAAGCTCAGTATGACCAGTATGGTGATAGTATGTTTGGAGGACAGAACTTCCATGACTTTGCTAGTGGACAAGGTGCTGGAGTTGATTTAGATGAGATACTTCGTCAAATGTTTGGAGGAGGAGCTGGTGGCTTTGGTGGCTTTAGCTCATCGCAAGGAGGTTTTGGTGGTTTTGGAGGCTTTGGTACTCCTGATTTGGATATCAATGCTAAGATAACTATACCATTTATGACATCTATAAATGGTGGAAAACAGAAGATAAATGTAGAGGGTGAGAGTTTTGATATAAAGATACCAGCTGGTATTAAAACAGGAGAGACACTAAGAGTTAGAGGTAAGGGTAAGAGTTATCAAGGACAAAGAGGTGATTTGCTAATTAAGGTTAATGTAGCAGATAGTGATGAGTATGAGAGAAAAGGTAGTGACCTCTATAAAAGTATAGATGTACCTTTAAAAACTGCTCTATTTGGTGGAAAGATACAGGTAGAGACACCAGAAAAAGAGGTCTCTCTAAAAGTACCTAAAAATACAAAAAATGGGCAGAAGTTTAGATTGAAAGGTAAGGGTGTTTTAGATAGAAAAACAGCTCTTAGAGGGGATTTGTATCTTGTAGCAAATATCATCTTACCAGATGTGGATAGTTTAGATAGCGAGCTAAGAGAGATGTTAGAAGAGAGATTATAAGGAGTAGGATATGCATAGTTATGATGAACCAGTTTATCTTATATCAGTTGTGGCTTCTATGTTGGATATTCACCCACAGACTCTTAGACAGTATGAGAGAGAGGGGCTAGTTGAGCCTTCTCGTACTCAAGGGAGAATGAGGCTCTACTCTCAAAGAGATATAGATAGAATGAAGTTAATTCTTAGGCTTACTCGTCAAATGGGTGTAAATTTGGCTGGTGTTGATATCGTTTTACAGCTTAAAGAGCAGATAGATGAGATGCAAGCAGAGATAGAGTCTTTAAGAGAGAAACTTAGCCATACAAATCGTAATGGTTCAGTTCCTGTTAGTAAGGCACTTGTTACAAAAAGTAGTTATGATATTATTATCTTTGAAGATTGATGGTTATTTTTATATATAATCTTCTTGGTTAAGATATTTTGTTATAATTAAAAACGGATTGAAATTATAGGATTTTTTATGGCACACAAAATAGCAGTGATTGGACTTGGATATGTTGGATTACCTTTAGCTCACGCATTTAGTTTTAAATACAAAGTGATAGGTTTTGACATAGCACAGTGGAGGATAGATGAGCTTCGCAGTGGTTATGATAGAACATTAGAGTTAAATGAGGCTCAAGTCAAAGAGGCTATATCTAACGGTATGGAGTTTACAAATAATTTAGATGATATAAAAGATTGTAATATCTATATCGTAACAGTACCTACACCGATAGATAAAAATAAAAGACCAGATTTAACACCACTACTTAAAGCTAGTCATAGTGTTGGAAAAGTTTTATCAAAGGGAGATATTGTTATCTATGAGAGTACAGTATATCCAGGAGCTACTGAAGAGGATTGTGTGCCTATACTTGAGAGAGAGAGTGGATTGAAATTCAATGAAGATTTCTTCTGTGGCTACTCACCTGAGAGGATAAATCCAGGGGATAAAGAGCATACGGTTACAAATATATTAAAAGTTACATCAGGTTCAACTCCTAAGATAGCAAAGGAGGTAGATGAACTATATGCTAGTATCATAACAGCAGGTACTCATCTTGCTCCATCTATCAAAGTAGCTGAAGCTGCTAAAGTTATAGAGAACTCTCAAAGAGATATAAATATAGCTTTTGTCAATGAGTTGGCTGTGATTTTCAATAAACTTGGTATAGATACAGATGCTGTACTTCAAGCAGCAGGGACAAAGTGGAACTTCTTACCATTTAAACCAGGGCTTGTTGGAGGGCACTGTATAGGGGTTGACCCTTACTATTTGACACATAAAGCTCAAGAGATAGGGTATAATCCTGAGATTATCTTAGCAGGTAGAAGATTAAATGACAATATGGGTATCTATGTGGCAAATCAGGTTATTAAGCTGATGATAAAAAAAGGTCACACCATAGAGAGTGCTAAAGTGTTGGTTCTTGGTATTACCTTTAAAGAGAACTGTCCTGATATCAGAAACTCTCGTGTTATAGATGTTATAAATGAGTTAAAAGATTTTGGTTGTGCCGTAGATGTTTATGACCCGTGGGCTGATAGAAAAGAGGTAGAAGATGAGTATGGTATCTCTTTGATTGAAAAATTAGATTTGAGTGACTATAAGGCTATCGTATTGGCTGTGGCTCATAATGAGTTTAAAGATATAGATTTTGATGTAGCCAATAGACAAGTTCTATTTGATATAAAAGCCATTTTAGATAAAGATAAAGTAGATGGGCGACTCTGATGAAGATACTCATCACTGGTACAGCAGGTTTTATAGGTAGCCATCTGGCTATGAGGCTGATAGAGAGAGGTGATGAGGTAGTTGGATTAGATAGTATCAATGACTATTATGAACAGAGAGTAAAATATGGAAGGCTTCATCGAGCAGGTATCATAGATAGTATCAACTCAGGTGTAGATATAGCTTACAATAGAGTTATAAAGAGTAGTCTCTTTTCAAACTATAAGTTTATAAAGTTAAATTTAGAAGATAAGATAAATCTGGATAAACTTTTTGAAGATGAGAAGTTTGATGCTGTTTGTAATTTAGCAGCTCAAGCTGGAGTTAGATACTCTTTAGAAAATCCTATGGCATATATAGATAGCAATATCGTCGGTTTTTTAAATATTTTAGAGGCTTGTAGGTATTTTGGTGTGAAAAATCTATCGTATGCTTCAAGCTCGTCAGTTTATGGACTCAATGAACGGCTTCCTTTCTCAACAAATGACAATACAGACCACCCTATATCACTATACGCATCTACTAAAAAGAGTAATGAGCTTATGGCTCACACATACTCTCATCTTTTTGATATATCAACAACAGGACTTAGATTTTTTACCGTATATGGCCCATGGGGCAGACCAGATATGGCACTTTTTCTTTTTGTTAAAGCTGGATTAGAGGGTAAGAGTATAGATGTCTTTAATGGTGGAGATATGTTGAGGGATTTTACCTATATTGATGATATAGTAGAGGGTGTAGTAAGAGTGATAGACAATCCCGCAAAAAGAGATGAGTATTGGAGTGGTATCGAGCCTAGAGTATCAACATCTAAAGCACCATATAAAATATACAATATAGGCAATAACTCACCTGTAAAACTTATGGATTTTATAGAGGCTATCGAGAAGAAGATAGGAAAAAGTATAAAAAAGAACTTCTTACCCATTCAAGATGGAGATGTTCCATCTACATACGCAGATGTGAGTGATTTGATAGAAGATTTAGACTATATGCCACAAACATCTATCGAGTATGGTATAGATAAGTTTGTAGATTGGTATTTAGAGTTTTATGGCATTAAAAACTGATAATAGACTACTAAAAAACAGTATTATCTATACAATTTTTAGTTTTATAAATAAAGGGATACCTTTTCTACTACTTCCCATTCTTACTCACTATCTTTCTCAAGAAGATTATGGGAAGATATCCATTTTTAATAGTTATGTTCAATTTTTAATACTCTTTATAGGTTTGAGTA
>Ga0256828_1000954_pt1 | contig 18742 bp, 19 predicted proteins | sample CV88metaG_FD_185993 | JGI IMG/M metagenome (GOLD analysis project Ga0256828, IMG submission 185993) | Hydrothermal vent microbial communities from East Pacific Rise, Pacific Ocean - CV88 | ecosystem: Environmental > Aquatic > Marine > Hydrothermal vents | place: Pacific Ocean: East Pacific Rise...
TTGGTTTGCATGGACATTTAGACTCTCAAATCCTACAAGATACGCTCACCTTTTCATACCTCAAGAAGATGTAGATATGCAAAAACTCCAAACGCTTGAAGAGGAGCATATAGCGGAGTGGTATATCAATGAAACTGAGAAGTTAATAGTTGTAAAATATGCGTTAGAAAAGTTAGATGAAGAGAGTTTAAAAGGTAAGATTTTAGCATAGTATAAAACTAATAATTCATAGATTAGTTTAAATTACTCCCCTTTTTCTATGTAATAGATCTTCCAATACTCATCGTACAGATAAGAATCCATTTTCTTATCTGTATAAAATTTTAATTCCCCCACCTCAGCCTTAAACCTCTCTAACTCACTCTTACTAAACCCTATTTGCTCTAAATAAAATCCAACACACTGAAAATAGGGGTATATAAAATCAAATCTTTTCAATACTTCAAACACAGTATTTAGATCCAACTTACTTTTAAGAGGTTTAAAAGTATCTATGATATGTAGTGAGTCTTTAAAATACTGAACATTAACTATCATCTCTACAAAAGCTCTATGAATAGAGGAGTGTCTAACACCATCCTCTCTAGTTACTACTTCAAAATAATCTGTATATTTAGGGTAAAGAAATACAAGATATTTCTCTTGATACTTTCCAATCTTTTGAGTTCGCCTGTAATCTTTTTTAAATGCACTATCTATGGCATCTTGTGTAAGTGTAGTTTTTATGTGAGAACCATTTTTTTTAGAAAGTTCTTGCGATATAAAAATAAACTCACCTCTAAATTTACTTATATTAAGTATATATAATGCACTACTCATAGAATAAAAAGAGTTTTTTTTAAACCCTAAAAGCATTCTATCTACACCTATATTCTTATCGTAAGAGAATATAGATTGAAAATCACCATCTATCTCTATTTTAATATGCTTTGCTAAATACTCAGAGAGTTCTGTAACTAAGTTATAGTGGGAAAATGTTTGTGCTACAAGTCCCTTCTCTCTTAACTCTTTACAAAATTTAGTGAGTTGTGTTGTAGTAAATGTTCTATCTTTTGTCAAAGAGAGTATTATCGAAATATTTTTTGAAAAGAGGTCTCTTCTTTTAGATATTTTCACTAGTTCTAACTCCATATATAGTATATATACTATATATTATAACGAAATATATTTTTTGTGTCAAATTAAATTATTATTTTATAGGCTTTTTAAATAGTACTAAGTATAATTAAGTATATATACTTAATTAATTTGGTGGTGTTTTATGTTAAAAATAATAGTTGTCAAAAACAATCACCCATTAGGTGAACTCTCTCAAACAAGCAGTTCTCTTCATCCTATCTCATTTAAGTATTTTAAAGATATATCTAAAAATAGCTACTTGAGTGGTCTAGAAGAAAAAGAAAACTTTAGCGATACACTCTTCTCTATCTTTGAGAATCTTCTACCAGAGCATGAACAGTTAGATGCACTTAAAGCAAAACACAATATTAACAATCAGGTTGAGATACTACTACACCTAAACAATATACATGGAAGTTTTGAGTTTTATACTCCAGAGGAGTTTAAAACTAAAACTTTCTCTCTTGATGAGGTATTTAACTATGAAGAAAAAAAAGAGGAAATTCTACAACAAGATTATAGCTTTCCTAATATTTTAGAGTATTCACTAAATATACCAAATGACAAACTCTACCCTATTGAATTTAACAACAATAAGCTTATAGGACTTAGTGGGTTTCAATATAAGTTTAGTGTTATGATTGATGAAAAAAATAAAGTTATAAGCTATGATAGTAGTGATAAGAGTGAGTATATAATGAAGCCTTACAATAAAGGTTACTCAACATATAAAAAAAATGATAAAGATAGCTCCTATATACCTTACTTACTTGTTAATGAACATCTTTTTATGAGTCTAGCACGAGAATTTGGCTTTAGTGTACCTTACAATGCAATAATTAAGCATGGAAATGATTATCACTACATTATTAAAAGATATGATAGATACAATGGTTTAAAAATAGATCATCGTGATATATTAACATCGCTTTTAAAACCATCAAGAGAAAAGTATAAAGTATCGGCACTAGATGCTATGAAAGAAGCAAGTGAGTATTTAGATAATATAGAGATGAGAGAACTCTTTAGATTTTTTATCTTCTCTATTATTATAGCTCATGGAGATTTTCATGCAAAAAACTTCTCTTTAATATGTAAAACAAACTCTCTTGAAGAGAAAAAGATGCAACTAGCACCATACTATGATATATCTACTACGGGCATCTATAAAGGCTTAGATAGTGGTGATATTGGTATGAAAGTATTAAATAAAAATACTAAAATAACAATAGAAGATTTAGTATGGTTAGGTGAAAAGTTTAATATAGATGAAGATGACACAAAAAAGTATGTCACAGAACTTACAGCAACATTTAAAAAACTATTGCCATTATATATTGATAAGCTACCAAATACTATTAAAACACTTCCAATTTATAAAGATAGATATAATCGTTTTGATACACTTGAAATTGCATTTAGTAAATATTTAACAAAGAGAATCACCTATATAGATAAATATCTTTTAAAAGATATAGACAATACAACAAAAAATAAAGATATTTGGAGTTAAGATAGAGAGTGTGAAAGGGTGATAGAAGGGAAAACCCCTCTATCACTTTTGAGGTGTTACATACATATTGTAGTAACGACCCTCAAATTTAGGTGGTTTTTCCATAACACCAATATCTTCAACCATTGGCCAAACGCGAAGTAATACCTCTTTACCAGCTTCTGGATGAGCCATCTCACGACCACGTAAGAAAACACGGAATTTTACATGAAAACCTTTTTCTAAAAACTCTCTTGCATGTTTTACTTTGTAGTTCATATCGTTTTCAGCAATTTTTACTGAAAGTTTGATCTCTTTTACAACGATTTTTACTTGGTTTTTACGTTGCTCTTTTAGTTTTTTCTCTTCTTGGTATTTATACTTACCGTAATCCATAACTTTCGCAACAGGTGGTTTTGCATTTGGTGCAATAAGAACTAAGTCCATATCTAACTCATTTGCTTTCTCCATCGCTACATCAATAGGTACTACACCTAAAGATTCTCCACCATCTACATTACATCTTACCTCTGTTGCACGAATGTCATCGTTCATTATTACACGGTCTTTTTTACTCAAAAATCTACCTCATTTATTTTAGTTTGTATAAGCGTTAAGAATTCCTCTTCGCTTAGTGTATATTGCTCACGAGTACGTCTATCACGGATAGAAACTGTTTTGTTTTCTATCTCTTCATCTCCAATAACTACTATCATAGGAACACGCGTCTTCTCAGCAGTTCTTATGCGTTTGTTAAGTGAATCGTTTTTACCGTAGATCTCACTGTCAGCATTAATGTCAATAAGTTTATCTGATAAAACCTTAGCATACTCTTTATGTGTCTCTGCCACAGGTACAATTGCAACTTGTGTAGGAGCAATAAACATCGGAAACTCTCCAGCATAGTGCTCAGTTAAAATTCCAATAAAACGTTCAAACGAACCAAGTATCGCACGATGAATCATTACAGGTTGGATCTTTTCATTTCCTTCACCATTGTACTCAAGTTCAAAACGTGCTGGAAGGTTGTTGTCAAGTTGTACTGTACCACACTGCCACTCACGACCTATCGCATCTAAAATTTTAATATCTATTTTAGGACCATAGAAAGCTCCACCACCCTCATCTATCTCATAAGGTAGGTTATGAACTTCCATAGCACGTTTGAGTGCCGCTTCAGATTTTTCCCAAACCTCAGCAGAACCAACCGCTTTTTCTGGTTTAGTACTTATCATCATCTTATACTCAAAACCAAATGTTGACATGATCTTATCTACAAAGTCGATAACTTCGATGATCTGTTCCTCTATCTGATCAACAGTACAGAAGATATGCGCATCATCTTGTGTAAACTCGCGAACACGGAAAAGTCCATGAAGTGCACCTGTTAACTCATGACGGTGAACAACACCATATTCAAAGTACTTAATAGGAAGATCACGATATGAATGAAGCTCATCTTCATACACTTTTATATGTCCAACACAGTTCATCGGTTTTACACCAAACTCTAACTCATCTATGTTTGTAAAGTACATATTTTCACCATAGTTTTGGTAATGCCCAGATGTTTTCCAAAGGTCACTTCTAAGCATCTCTGGACCACGAACAGGCTCATACCCACGTTTACGATGAGCTTTGAACAGAAGTGATTCTAAACGAGCACGAAGACGCCCACCAGCAGGAAGCCATATAGGAAAACCTGCTCCAACCTCTTCACGGAAAGTGAAAAGTTTCATCTCGTTTCCAAGTTTTCTATGATCACGTTTTTCCGCTTCACGAAGCATATCCATATGCTCTTTAAGTGCCTCTTTTGTTGCAAAAGCGATACCATAAATACGAGTTAGCATCTCATTTTTAGAATCTCCACCAAGGTAAGCTCCCGCTATCTTAGTAAGTTTAAAGTAGCGAATAAGACCTATATTTGGCAGGTGAGGACCACGACAAAGATCTTCAAACTCACCCTGTTTGTAAATACTCACTCTATCTGAAGGAATCTTCTCCATAACAGCAAGTTTTAAGTGATCATCTGCAAACTTCTCTTTTGCTTCATCCATAGAGATCTCATACTTCTCGATCGCATATTTTTTCTTTGCAAAAGAGAGCATCTGTTTTTCTATCTTTTTAAGGTCACCCTCACCTATCTCTGACTCAGTTTTAAAGTCATAGTAAAAACCCTCTTTTACAGTCGGTCCTACATAAAACTCAGCATCTGGGTAGAGTGATTTAATCGCTTGTGCCATAAGGTGCGCTGTTGAGTGACGAAGTACTTCAAGTGCTTCAGCAGAGTTATCTAACTCTATGGCTTCACCCTCTATACCGCGCTCTTGTGCAGTTACTAAATCTACTATTTCATCATTATATTTTATTGCTATTGCGCTCAAAATCTATCTTCCTGTTGTCTCAGAATTTTTCGCCATTTTATCTTTTTTTTACTTTAGAAGTGGTTATATAAAAAAATTTACTTTTTAAATTTTCTATAAAAAAGCCCACCTCTTACAAAACGCCCATAAATAAGTTCAAAAACAAGTGAAAAAATAATAAATGCTAAAAAGATAATCACCGCATTTGGATTTGTTGAATAGGTGTGCAACAAAAGTGTTACCAATGCTAAAAAACTAAAAAGTATTGCTACTACTAAAATAAAAGCATTTGCACCTATCTGTTTTTTAAGTTTATAAGCACTTATATTGACTATGAAAAATATAAGTAAAAAACCTGCACTTCCTATGATAGCTATCTCATCGAGTGCTATTGTATTTGCTAAAATAAGACTCAAAACAAGAGTATAAAGTACACCCATAAAAGGAACATCACCCTTTGAACGCATCAAATCTTTAGGTAACTTTCCATCTTTTGCTATCATATACCCCAAACGTGCATTTCCATAAATAGTAGCATTAATAGCGGAAAAAGTAGAAAGTAGTGCTGCAAGTGCAACAACTACAAAGCCAATATGACCTAAAGCAGGTTTTGCGGCTATGGCAAGTGCATAATCTTTTGCTTGAAGCAATGCCTCTTCAGAAACATTTCCAACAGTAATAATAGAGATAGTAACATATAAAAATATTACAATTAAAACAGAGCTATAAAAAGCATAGGGAAGATTTTTTTGAGGATCTTTTATATCTTCTGCTGCGTTTGCAATAAGCTCAAAACCTTCATATGCCACAAATATAATCATACCAGCAGTAACAATAGAAAGAGAACTTCCCCAATGTTCACTTGAGAGTCTCTGCGTGTCAACATAGAAACTTCCAGAGATTATTACACCTACAAGAAGTGTCACCTTTATAATCACTATAATAGTCTCTGATTTTCCTACTATGGACGCACTTATAAGGTTAATAACAGCGGGTAAAAAGATAGCAAAAGAGATAAGAAGATGCTTCTCTAAAGGTGTTATATGTTCAAAAAAAGTTCCTCCATAGGAAGCAAAAGCAGTTGCATACAAAGAGATTGTTATGAGATAACTAAGCCAAAGCATAAGGTTGATAGAACCAGAGAGTATATTGTCACCAAACGCCTTATCTACAAAGGTTACTGTCCCACCCTCACTTTGAAATGCAACAGAGAGTTTTGCATAGGAGTATGCACTCAAAAGAGCAACAATACCAGCTATAAAAAAGGAGAGTGCTGTTGCACCATGAGCTAAAGAGACAGCTTCACCCAACACAGCAAAGATACCTCCACCAACCATACCCCCGATCCCAATTGAGATCGCACCAAGTAGTCCAATAGTCCTCATCTTTACTCCTTATGAGTTGTTTAATATTCGTTTAGCTGTTTAATCTTTAAGATTATTTCACTTTTGTCCTCTAATGCTATATCAAGAAGATACGCATATGTTTTGTCATGTTTGTAGAGTCGCATTCCTGTTATTTTTGCTAAATCATCTACTACATAATCATCATCAACACCAAGTGGATACTCCTTAAATGGTTGTAAACTCTCAAGTCTATATAATCTACCATCTTTTTTAATATACGCTACATAGGGGTTAATATTTTGGTGCAGAGAGTGTGAAGTTTGAAAGAAAACCACATCCTCATCTTTGGCTTGATTGAGTATCTTTACAGATTTAAAATGTGACAAAGAGAGATCAAGATAAAAGATCTTTTTTAGCTCCATAGCATCTATAATCTTTTTCGATTCCTTTTTGTAGAAACGGTTAGATTTATTTATAGATGCGTAACTTTGATACAAAAAGAGCATCATTATAGAGAGTATAGTAATCGAGATCATCATCTCTATAAGTGTAAATGCTCTTCTCATTTAAGTTGTATCCTCATAATAGAAGTTGCTCCATTTTTAAATTTTAGAGTAGTTTTTCCAATCTCTAAAATCATATTTGATGCTACTTGTTGTGTTTGATCTTGAGAAGTTTGCTCCTCCTCTTGATCTTGTGGTTTTTCTTCACCATCAAATTCAGCTAAGTCGATTCTCTGTAACTCTTGATATATCACTTTTACTTTTGTATCTTTAAGTTTATGTCTAAGCGTATCTTCTACATCAAATCCATCTACCAAATTGTAAAGATGTGTCTCCTTTTTTTCAAAACCTAACTCAGGATTATCTATGAGAAAGGAGCCATATTGTGTTATATCTGTTTTAGCTTTTAGGGAGGAAAATATATGCACATTGTTTGCATACATCTGAATCAGAGCCATAATAACAGTTGAGATAATAACAACTGCTACCATTACCTCTATAAGAGTAAAGGCAGATTTTGTAGCTCTTTGACTACGCATGCCCTAAACCAATACGTATAGCCTCATCTAAAGAGGTCTCTCCTAAAAGAAGCATCTGTGAGAGTTGTGCAGCGATCGTTTTAAGACCATCTGCTTCAAGTGCTGTTTTGATTGTGTGTTCATCTGTTGTTGTTTTTAAAAGCTCTTTTACTTTATCATTCATAACCAAAATCTCACCAATAGAGCGACGACCAGAAAAACCTGTATAGTTACAACTTTTACAACCACAAGCCTTATAGATTCTACTTCCTTTTGGTATGTTGTAATCTTTTGCGAAATTCTCCGCAATAATATCTTCCTCTTTACACTCATTACATAACACACGCACCAAACGCTGTGCTAAAATACCAAGTAAAGAGGAGGAGATTAAAAAGGGTTCTATACCCATATCTGCAAGTCTTGAAATAGTAGCTGATGCTGAGTTAGTATGAAGTGTAGAAAAAACCAAGTGACCTGTTAATGCTGCACGCACCGCAATATTTGCTGTCTCCTCATCACGAATCTCCCCTATCATAATCACATCTGGATCTTGACGAAGTATGGAACGCAAAGCCGCTGCAAATGTAAGTCCTACCTTCTCATTTACCTGAATTTGAGAGATACTATCTGACTTGTACTCCACTGGATCTTCAACCGTTAAAAGGTTTTTATCTGGTGATTCTACCTCACGTAAAAAGGAGTGTAGAGAGGTCGTTTTACCACTTCCTGTTGGTCCTGTTACTAAGATAATACCATGAGAGGAACGAAGAAGTCTTTTTACATCTTCTATGAGTGAGTTGTTAAACCCTAACTCATGAATGGCAGGAATTTGAGAACTTTGCATCAACAAACGCATAACTACACGTTCACCATAAAATGTAGGAAGTACTGAAACACGAATGTCAAGTGTCTCACCCGCTATTTTAATCTGTGTACGACCATCTTGAGGAATACGCTTTTCAGAGATGTCAAGGTTTGAAATAACCTTAATACGACTCACGATGAGGTTAACTACCTTTTTATCTAAGTCTGCGTTCTTTACAAGCATACCATCTATACGAAAACGTACCTCTCCACGTTTTTCCTGAACCTCTATGTGAATATCTGATGCTTTCTTTTTAACTGCTTGGTAAAATAGTGCATTTACAAACTTGATAATAGGAGCAGACTCTTCACTTGTTAAAATATCTGAAGAGGTACGAAGAAAATCAGTTAGTGAAATATCCTCTTCACTCTCCTCACTCTCCTCCTGCATACTCTCCATAGTTTTGTCAGTTCTAAGCTCTAAAAAACGGTTATAGAGTCTGTCAAATGAGTCCTCATCTAACATCTGTAAAGGGTATCTTGTAGGAAGTTTTGTATAGTAGTTACTCGCTTCTACAAGGTACTTCTCACTCATAAAGGCTGTTATTTCATCCTCTATCTTACTAAAAAGCAGAAAGTTTTTAACACTTAGTTCTGTATCTATTCCCTCTGGTTCAAATACCTCTAGGTCTGTGTTATGTAATGGTTCTAGGCTTAACATAGCTTAATTTTGACCTGCATTTTTTAAGATCTCTAACTCTAGAGGATTTTTTGTTTGTATATTTTGTACTGTATCTTCAAGAGGTTCTTTAATCTCTTGTTTTTTCATCTTTTTTTGATGTTCAATAGCAGCAAACACTCTCTTGTCATACTCTTTTTGTAACTTTGCTAAAACACCCAAATCTTGTTGTAGTTGAGAAAGTTTTTCACTTTTACCAATCACATATGGTGTTAAAATCACTACAAGATTATCCTCTTCAATAGAGTTTGAATGTGAACTAAAAAGCCATCCTCCAAGCCAAGGAATATCACCTAAAAGTGGTACCTTACTTACAGACTCTCTATCATAACTTTTTACAAGTCCACCTATGATGATACTCTCACCATGACTTAAAATAGCCTCTGTTTTTACCTCTTGTTTTGATGTAACAGGCTGTCCACTAATATTATTTGAACCATCATCAAGTACATTTTCTAAAATTATTTCAACATTTAAAGTTACTTTTTCTAAAGAAGATACACGTGGTTTTATTTTAAGTGTCAAACCTACATCTTCACGTTTATAACTATTTGTAATTCCAGATACAGCATTTGATGTTGTTCCTGAAGATACCGATATAGTCTTACCAACATATATAGAAGATTCTTTGTTATTTACACATAATATTGATGGATTTGAAATTGCCGTTGAAACACCATGAGATTCTAAAAAATCTATTGTCGCACCAAGTGCAAAACCAGATGTCATACTAGAGCTTAATGCTGCACTAGCTAAAGATGCTCCAACACTACCAGCAACAGCAGCACCACCAAAGTTTGTTGCAAGAGAGTATAAACCTCCACTTGATGTTATTGCCGCACCATCAAAACCATACTTAATACCCAAATCTTCTGCATTGTTTTTATTTATTTCTAAAATTCTTGCTTGAACATATACTTGATATTTTTCAGAATCTAACTCATCTATAATATGTTTAATACCCTTAATCACCATAGGATCACCAATAGCAATAATCGCATTTATCTCTTCATTTGCAGAGATATGAGGCTTCATAGATTCATCTTTATACTTCTGCTTTGAAACAATACTATTTAAACTTGCAAGTACATTCTTTGCATCTGAATTTTTCAGGTTAAAGATCTGAACACCGCTTGAAATCGATGATTCTTTATCCATCTCTTCTACAAGTTTTTCTAACTTTCTAACATTTTCTTTTACACCAACAATAATAAGGGATTTTATATTATCATCAGAGATAATAGTAACCTTTTGTGAAGCTATTTTACTGTTAAAAATAGATTTTGAAATATTTATCAATCTCATTTTAAGTTTATTAAGAGATGTATGTTTTATAGGTATAACTTTTACTACCATCTTCTTCTTTAAACTTATATCTCTAATAACCTCTTTGATAGTCTCTATATTTTTTGGATAATCTGTCACTAAAAGAGTATTTGTCTCCTTTACTGTCATAAGTTTTGCAGTTTTAGAGATAAGGTAACGCACCTTTGCAGCGACTACATCTACATTTTCACCATCTACTTTTATAGATTGAGTCACCATTAAAGGACCCTTTACATGTAACCCAGATCTTTTTACTTCAGGGTTGTTTTTCGCAGCTTCAATAGAGCGTATAACTTTATAAAGAGAACCATCTTTTACAAGTGTATAACCCTTAGTTTGTAAAACAGAGATCAAAATCCCCATCAATTCATCATCATATATAGGCACACTACTTACAAAATCAACTGTACCCTTTACTTGCTGTCCAATAAGAATATTTGTATGTGTTATTTTAGAGATTAATTTAATAAAATCTTTTATCTCCAGATTTGAAAAATTAACATTTACCTGTTCTCTGGCACTCAAACTAACTGTTAAAACAGCTGCTAATAATAAACTCTTAATTGATCTCATAAACTAACTCCACCTCTTCATTGTTTCTTAATACTACAATCTGCATTGTATCTATTGTATCTATCTTACTATAAAGATCTAGTGCATCTTTATATGACTTTAAACGAATATTATTCGCTTTGATAATAATATCACCTCTTTGCAAACCAAGTTCTGCCATTTTTGAACCTTTTTTAATCTTTGTTACTTTAAAACCATCTATTTTATTATGTTTTTTTAGAGGAACTATCGATATATCTTTCCATATCTGCTTAGGATTTTTAGCATAACTTGCAATATCTTCACGACTTACACCATGTGGTTCTTCACTCACTATTGTCGAAGTTCTCTCTTTTTTCACCTTTTTAATATAGTTCTTTTTACCGAGCTTTAATTTTTCTAACTCTAAGACATACTCTTTAGAACCCTTTTGAAAATAGACTTTTGTTGGAAAGATCTCTTTAAGAGTATAACCATTAAACTTCTCACCAATAGCTACAATAGAGGTCTTTTTAGGTGCTGATTTTAATGCAACTATTGCAAACCCTTTTTTAGAATTTCCATAAAACCCTTTTAAAATCATATTTGTTATACTGATTCCAGATCCATTAGACTTTATATCATCTTTTTTAGCACTATTTTTACGTTTAGCATCCTCTTGTAGTAACCCTTTAAAATCTACTCTTTGATACTCTGGTAAATAACGTTTCTTTTGTATTATATCTACACCCTTATCTGGCAATATAAAGTATAAAACAACTCCTATTATCTTTGCGACTAAAACAAGTAACAGAAGCTTTATTACAACACTAAAACCTATTTTACTAAAATTTTGCATCATAACTATATACTCCATTTTTACTCTTTTTTAACTCTCTAAGAGCTGTTTTATACTCTTGTAACATCTTTTTTGATGGCGAAAGATCTATGTGAACTACCCTTTTTAGAGTATCTACAACCGCTTTTGCATCTCCAAAATCACCTTTTGCTGTTGCATAGATATGAAGAGGATCAAAAATAGTATGTTTTATATGGACAGATGCTATATTTTGAGGTACAAACACTTTAAAAGTTTTTGCTAAAACAATATTATGTAGATCAATACTGTTAAAAACAAGCAATGGTAAGATCTCAACAGAATCTATGTGTGCACTTTTTATAGCTTTAACATACAGTGTTGCATCACTTAACTCTAAAGTGAACCCTCTATCTTTTACAACTTCATCTGATACAATAACACCATTTTTTTTCAACTCTTTTTCTGCAAAGTAGTAAAGTGAATCTTTTGGTATAAAGAAAAGCACCATCAGTACAAAAAACGCACTATATGCAAAAAATAAACCTATCTTTCTTACCATTGGATCTCCATATATAAACTTGCTTTTGTTTTTGAAAGTTTTTCTATTTTAAGTGCTTTTACTTTGTATGTAGCATTTAACACTTTCCCCATAAGATAGTTCAATGCCTTTCTATCTATGGACTCAGCAGTTATCTTTACACCTTTTTTTGTAAAATCACTTTTTATATTTACAGAGCGTAAAACAGAAGCTCGTAAAAGCTTTTGAAATAACTTCTTACTCTTTTTAGGATTCGCATAAACAGCTTTTAACCCTCCTAACTCATTTGCAAGAACTTTTACCTCTTTGTACTCACTCTTCACCTCTTGAAGATACTCTTTTTCATTATGAAGTTGGAACATCATAAACACTACAATAACTACTAATACTACAACTACATAGATAGGATTTACTCTATTCATAGTGCGATCTCCACTTTCGTGTCAGATACAAATTTAAAGGAAAGTTTTTTCATTTTTAACTTCTTTTGTAAACTCATTTTAGCACTTTGAGGAAGTTTTTCAAACAACACAACAAGGCTTTTCTTTTTAAGTGATATACTCTTTATCTCTACATCTCTTACTCTCAAAAGAGCACCCATAGCGTAACGTAGTTTAGTTTGTTGTGTGTACTCTTTAGTATATTTTTTCAATATTGCTTTATTTTCAAACATTGTCGCTTTAAGATGTTTACGAGTAAACTCACTCTCTTTTTGTGCAACTATTGCATCTGCTTTTTGCTTGGTTATTATATACTCTCCTGTTAAGAGCACTATAAAAGCAAATAAGATAGCACCAACTATGTAAAGACTTTTTAAATCTACTATATGTCCATAGTTTGTTAGTGTTATAGAGTGTTTTGAATGTTCTATGTTAGTAAGATCTAAACTACCCTTCTCATCTATCCAACAACATGGAAGAAGAATAATAATTCCATCTTTATTGTAAATACTCTCAGTATCGTTAATCTTTTTTGCACCATCTATAAAACCTAGTTCACTCTGTGCAAAATAAATATTTTTTATATTAGATGCTGAGAGTCCCTTTTGTTCTATAAGTTCTAATATCTCTTTGTCATTATATGCAAATGCAAAAAAATCTTCACCCTCTTTATAGACATAGTAGCTGTACTCTCCATCGGGTAGAGTATCTTCAAAAAGAGATGGAAGTATTTTTTTTGCTTCACTAGCCTTTTTCAAAGGAAGAGAAAGCTTTTTTACCCAATATAATGATGGGGATAGTATAAGATTTACTTTCTCATCAAGTGCAAATCTCTTTGCATGAGGATCTAGTAAGTATGTTTTATATTTTGTATTAAAGTTCATAGATAAAATGAGATCCTTTTTTCTTAGTTAAATCATATTCAAACTGTATTTTAACATCTTTATCTGCTTTAAGTATCTCTACTTTTACATCTAAAAATGGTTCATAAAAAGAGACTTTAAACCTTTTCAATGCTTTGAGTTCATGCTCTTTTAAAAGAAGATCTTCCTCTTTAGCATACATTCCCTCTTCATCTACAAGTTGTTGTGCTCTCGTATCATCAACACCTAGCATTAAACGCCATAACTCTTTAGGAGCATAGTTAAGATCTATGGAAACATTTCTATCTTTTTCATAGCAAAAAAGTTTATCAAATTTAATCTTACTAAGTGAATTAGTATGTAAAATTTTGCCATATGTCTCATTTATCTTTTCTAAGTGTTTTTTATTTACTATGTAGTTCTTGACAACTTCAGGTTCCTTAACAAAAAGCTCTGTTTGGTAATCTCCATCTTCTTTAATACCACCCATACCATCTTTTAAATAACCTAAATACTCATCTTCTACACCCTTGTCTCTAAAGTAAATAAGAAGAGCTTCCTCTACTTTAGCATTAAGAGTACCATTTTGATCTATTAAATTGTTTATATTAAGCTTTGCTCTTGCACTATGTATCTCTAAAATAACTTTAACACCTGAGCTCTCAAAAGGTATAAACTCACTACTAGCTAAAAAGAGAGCTAACGCATCTCTCTTCTCTTCCAATGTCTCTGCTTTTGTAATAAGATCAAGATCTTTGTTTGTTTTTAAAAGTCTTAAAACATCATCAAGTATAACACTACTCTCTATCATAAATGTTTCACCATTTACACTTTGAGATGCCTCTTTTACCTGCTTAAGTCCGATCCCAATAGCAGCAGATATAGTGATAACAAACAGAAGTGTTATCATAAGAGCGATAGCGTTGCGTTGCATCTAGCTTATACTCATAGAAAAAATCGGTAGTAGCATAGCAGCAACAATAAAACCTATACTACTCCCCACAAACAACATCAACGCTGGTTCTAAAAGTGTTAAGAGCATACTGATCTTGTCACGATTCTCTTCAAAGTAAAGCTCTGAAACATTTGTTAAAACACTCTCCACCTGTGAAGTCTCCTCTCCAAGTGCTATCGACTGCACAAACGCATGATCGATCTTGATTTTAGATTCATTGAGTGCATTAGAGAGTAATTTTCCCTCTACCACTTTTTTTGATGCATCTACAAAAAGTTTTTGTAGTACTCTGTTGTTAAGTATGTTTGCACTTAAGTTTACCGTTTGAACAAATGGCACACCTGAACGTGTTAGTAATGATGCTATGTAAGAGAAACGTGCAAGTTCACTCTTTTGTATAATCTCACCAAAGAGAGGAAGTTTAAGTAGAACTCTATCAACGCCATAAGCAAACTTAGCATTTTTCTTCACCATAAGAACAAAGAGTGCTACAAATGCAAAGATCGCTCCAAGAAGAGTTGTAAAGTACTCATTGAAAAAATCTCCAAGAGCTATAACAACTTGCGTTGGTTTTGGTAACTCCTGTCCCATACTCTCAAATATACCTGTTATCTGTGGAACAACAAACGCAAGCATAAAGGAGATCATCAGTAGTGAGATAATAATCATAAAAGATGGATACGCAAACGCACCTTTGATCTCTTTGTTAATTCTATCTTGCTCTTTTAAAAAACGTGAGAGTTCTAAGAGCACCTCATCTAAGATTCCTCCGCTCTCACTCACTTTAATAGATTGTTTAAAAAAGGGAGGTAGCTCTACAACACTTTGCTCCTCTAATGCAGTATAAAAGTTTTTTCCCTCGTCTAAATGTGTACTTACTGTGGAGAGAAAGAGTTTCATTTTTTTATCTTTCTCATAGTGCGTTTGTACTATTTTTAATGCTGAGACTATGGTAATACCTGAACGAATATATATAGAAAGTTCACGTGCAAGTAAAGAGAGCTCTTTTGCAGGGATCTTATACTTAGTAGTAAAGCTTATGTTAGCAAAGATCGATGCTTTCTCTTCAGAGATACTCTGGTAGATAATCTTTTTTGCTTTGAGTTTCTGTTTTGCTTCAGCTAAGGAGGTAGCTTCTACTTTATCGCTTACTTTTTTTCCTAAACTATCTATACCTTTGTACTTAAAAATCATCTCTGCACTTTCTGTTTTATTTGTTCTATATGTTCTTGAGCATCTTGTAGGGAGTCATATTTTACAACGCTGTTGTATGGAGTAAAATCATATACAGAGTCTCTATACTCTACATAGATCTGATCTCCTATGCCTTGTGAGTCAATTTTATAAGAGAAACAAACACTCTCTTCAACATCTTCACTATTAAAAAAAACTCTCTCATCTCTTTGTTGCATACCACTTAGTGAATTATATTTATAAACTTGTACACTGTTGTCTATAAAATCTTCTACTTTTGTCGTATTTTCATCAAGTTTTCCATCTACTATAACTCTACACTCTTGACAATCATCTAAACATAAAAAGAGTACATCTTTTTGATGAGGAAAAGATTGTAAGTAACTCTTTAAACGCTCCAAAGTAAGTTGTGACGTAGTATCGGTTGCTTTTTGTATGTTTGTAATACCAAGTGTATAAACAAGCCCCATAATAACAACTACAATCAGTAGCTCTATGAGAGAAAAAGCAAACCTTTTCACAGATACTACTTACACTCACTCATTCTAATATCAGCTTTATTATCTTTACCACCCTCTTTACCATCAGCACCTAATGAGATAAGTTCTACATTTCCATCATCATTGATATAGATAAATGGATGTCCCCAAGAATCTTTAGGAAGTTTTCCATCTTTAAAGTAACCATTTGGAGAGTATGCTGGGTACTTCTCTTCATCAGGATTTGAAACAAGTGCTTGAAGTCCCTCTTCTGTTGTAGGGTAAACGCTGTTGTTAATCTTAAACATATCTAACGCACCATTGTAAATACTCTTCATTTGAACACATACAAGATTACGTTTAGCCTCTTCACCCTTACCTGTAAGACTTGGCATAACCATAGCAGCTAAAAGACCTAAGATAACGATAACAATCATCAACTCTATAAGAGAAAACCCACTTTTTGAAACTTTTTTCATAAAAAAACCTTATCTAAACTTTTTTGATCCGTAATTGTAGCAAAATTAAAATACGATTTGGAAACTATTTCAAAACTACATATGTTATAATGATGCATTTAAAATTTTTACTCTTTAAGGACAACTATGAAAGCACTCTCACTCTTCTCAGGAGGACTTGACTCAACACTTGCAATGAAGCTCATTATAGACCAAGGCATAGAGGTTATAGCTATCAACATTAACACTGGTTTTGGAAGTACAACAGATAGATATGAGCATATGAAAAGCATGTGTGATCAAGTAGGAGCAGAGCTAAAGATCATAGATATTCAAAATGAGTTTCTACAAGAGGTTCTTTTTGATCCTAAACACGGGTATGGAAAACATTTTAACCCCTGTATAGATTGTCATGCAAAGATGTTTGCTGTTGCTAAACGCATTATGGAGGCTGAAGGTGCATCTTTTCTCATAAGTGGAGAGGTACTAGGTCAACGTCCTATGAGTCAAAATAAAGATGCTATGCAGATGGTACTTAACGATAGCAACTGCGATGGGCTACTCCTTCGTCCACTCAGTGCAAAAGCACTTGCCCCAACCATAGCTGAAATAAATGGCTGGGTAGATAGAGAGAAACTTGAAGGTATTGTAGGTCGTTCACGTGACAGACAGCTTCAACTAGCAAAAGAGATAGGACTTGCAGATTTTGAATCACCTGGTGGAGGGTGTCTCTTAACAGATGCAAACTTTGCAAAAAAGATGGTTGATTTTATAAAATATGACACATTTGAGATAGCAGATATACCTGTTATGAAGCATGGTCGTCACTTCCGTTTAAGCGATGGTGCAAAACTTGTCATAGGAAGAGACAGAGAGGAAAATGGGTATCTTCAAGATATTGAAAACCCTAAATACTACCATCTCAAAACAGTTGGCATACCTGGACCTCATGGACTTTTAAGTAAAAATGCAACATTTGCAGACAAAGAACTCGCTGCAAAAGCGATGCTTACCTATACAAAAGCTAAAGAGGGTGATGAGTATATTATCTCCTTTGATGGTAGTGAGGTGACAGCAACGCCATTTAGTTCACGTGAAGCGATGAAACCTTTTACTATTTTATAGGTTTTTGATATACTTTAAAAAATGTCACAAAAAAGGTTAAAAAATGGCAGGAATTCACTTCTCTTTTGAAAACTTTAAACAACTACTCGCTTTAAATATGGGTATATCTGACAGACTTGATGAAAATCGTGCTGAAAGTTTTACACTTCTTTACTGTAAGTTTAAAGATGTACCTCAAGAGGTTATTACACAATCACTTAAGGACTCCCTACGAACATCTGACTCTGTTGTCAACCATGGTGAAGATTACTTTTTTGTACTTCCATATACTGACAAATATGGAGCAGAGATCGTAAAAAATATGTTTGATGAGTTCTTTGCACAATACCTTGATTCCTTTTTACTTAGCTATCCTGTTGATGGTGAAACACCTGAAGCACTCCTCAGCAATATGCAAGATAGTGTAAGCCACTTTTTTAAAGATGATCTCAACTGTCTTGATAGGTTCACAAGAAACTTTTAACATTTTGGAATAGTATATGCTATATATCTTCTAAAACCTCTTTAAAAGAGTTATTAGGAGTAAAAGATGCTAGCATTTGGTACACAACAAACAACTGATACCCAAACATCAGCTCTTAATCTCACATCTCAAACAGAAACACAACCAGAAAAAGAGGAGAGTTCACTCTCCTTTGCACAGTTACTCAAAGGTGTAATTCAAACTAAATCAGATGAAATAATGCAAACTATTACATCTTTTAGTGATGCTAAAGAGAGCAACATAACACAACAAACAACTCAAGAGGAAACACTTATTTCTCTTTTAAAAGATGGTAGTAGTGATGAAAAGTCTATAACATCTTCTCTTTTGCAAACACCTCAACTCAACTCACAACTTTTTGAAAAATTAGATATTTCAGAATTAAAAAAACTTATATTTGATGCAAAAGAATTTTTAAAAGAACAAATAAAACAAACTGATGGTTATAAAAATGCTCATCTCAAAGAGCTTCCAAAATCACTTAAAGGTCTTACGCAACTTGCTCAAAAGTATGAGCTTAATCTTTCAAAAATTATTTTTGAAGATTTTACATCTATGGCTCAAAAAGATCTTCAATCTTTACAAAATATTACTAACAAACTAACAATCCAAACACAAACATCTCTTAAAGAACAACTTCAAACA
>Ga0256828_1000955_pt1 | contig 18716 bp, 24 predicted proteins | sample CV88metaG_FD_185993 | JGI IMG/M metagenome (GOLD analysis project Ga0256828, IMG submission 185993) | Hydrothermal vent microbial communities from East Pacific Rise, Pacific Ocean - CV88 | ecosystem: Environmental > Aquatic > Marine > Hydrothermal vents | place: Pacific Ocean: East Pacific Rise...
ACAGCAAAAATAGCCCAGTATCTTACAGAAAAAGGAATAAAAACAAAAAAAGAAGATATTGAAATTTTAAAAGGTTTAAAAGTAGGTGTAGATGTTGTTTATTTTCCAAACAGCCATACCTCAACCTCATTTGATTTTTACCCTATTTCTCTTCCTCTTGCCATTACATCGAACATAGATGACGATGCCAAAAAAGTACTTACGCAAATAGAAAAAATGTTAGAGAAAAAAACCTTTCTGATGCATGTAGATGTAAACAAAGAGAGCAATGCATTTAAAGGCTATATGAAAGATATTGACGAAGTGATTAAAGACAGGGGTGAAGTCAAACTTGTTATGAACGATATGAAGTTCAACGGTGAGTTGAAAGAGAATGGACTAAAAAGTATACATCAAAAACTTAAACACTTCAGTATCTCTGCTCCAGATGAATTTAACATGCTCTTTCACAACATGACAAGCAACTATACCCTCACAGGTAAAACAGCATATGATTACAAAACAGATTACAGCATAGAGAGTATTGATATCACTATAGAGAATGATATCCATGCTAAAATTGATACTATAACTATACGTTCAGATGCACAGGTAAACAATGGTCTTGCCAATACAACCATGGATACCAAAATTAATACCATAGCCTTTAAGGAAAACCAACAAGCAACCCTACTTAAAAATATACAGTTTAATATGCTTGCCAAAAATCTTGATGTTACTGCTTTTGACACCCTTCAAAAGCTAGATCAAAATGATGAAAGAAACACACAAGCGATATTGGAAGCTTTACAGCAACTTATATCAAAAAATGTACAATTTGATATACCAAATTTTTCCATCAATAATATAGAGCATAATGGACAAACATTAGATGGCTTTACACTGACTTCATCACTCTCTGTTGACCCTACTCTTGATCTTGCAACCTTAGAGACCAACCCTATGGTAGCACTTTCAAAAGTAGATGCACAACTACAGATTACACTCTCTAATGCTCTTTTCTCTTTAGTTGCACAACAACCAAAGGCTATTATGCTTATGATGCTCTTTCAACCTAAAGATGTCAATGGGCAGAAGGTTTACAAAGTTGAAATAAAAGGTGGCAAATTGTTTGTCAATGGTATGCCCATACTCTAATTAAAACAACGTAGGCTCATCCAAGCCTTTGACCCTAAAGGTCTTACGGTGGATGGGACATCTATCATACTTTACTAAAGCCTCTATGTGAGCTTTAGTCCCATACCCCTTATGTTTCTCAAACCCATACTCTGGGTATAACTTAGCTTGTTCTACTATCTCTCTGTCTCGTGTGACTTTAGCTAGTATACTCGCTGCAGATACTTCTTGTACCTTGTCATCTGCCTTAACCATAGTAGTAATGTTAGACACCCCAAAAGTGCTGTTACCATCAAACATATAGTCCACATCTGGCAAGTGCTTTTGAATGGAGAGTAAACCATTATGTAAACACTTAGAGATGCCAAGTTCATCTACCTCTACTGCCGAAAAAGAGACGATATGATACTTACTATTAGCTATCACCAAAGGATACAAAGCCTCCCTCTTCTTCTCCGTCAACTTCTTAGAATCCATCAACCCCTCCACCTCACCTGTCAACACCACACCAGCCATCACAAGTGACCCTGCCAGAGGGCCTCTACCCGCTTCGTCTATGCCACAAAGGGGTAATGTAGTATCTTTACACATTATGTTCTCCGTAGGGTGCGTTTGCCAACGCACCTTTAATGTGAATAAAGAAAATATTTCTATTGTTGTTTTGATTCTTGGTGCGTTGGCAAACGCACCCTACAGAAGTTTTCATATTAATCCTAACTCTTTAATAAAGATTTTAATTTATTTCTATTTAAAGACATATTGTCACCATTTATCGTATCTGTTGTATAAATAATTTCTGAACTCACGCTATTTAATACGGAATCAAAATGATTACCTGTTTTTTCATATAATCTTTTATATCTATATACAAATTTACTATCATTTGTAAGCTTTGAAAAACACTTATTGAGCTTAGGAAGTAAATAGTTTTGTCTTGTTACTTCTAACAATTCTTTATAAAGCTTTGTATTCATTTTTCTATAATTCAACTTTGTATCATTATCATTGAATGCAAAAGGGAAGATGTCTAAAATAATTAAACCATTTTTTTGAAATTCTTGTAACATTAATCTCTTTTTTTCTTGAATTAATGTAGGTTGTATTATGTTTTTATCCCATGTAGGGAATACTGTAATATCCTTAAAATGGAAAAAAGAACTTGGAGCAGTATTCACATTATAAATATAACTCTTATTATCTCCAAAAAGAGGTGCCTCTGAAATAAGAATAACTTTAATTTCATCTATTTTATCAAATTGTTCATCCCATAATTTTTCTATATAAAAAAATGCATTTCTCAAATATTCTTCATCACCTTGAAAAGAATTTACTATATTCTCTTTCTTATAAATTTTATATAATTTTTCTGAGATTTCACCCCACTGATTATGCATTTATTCCCTTTTTTTCGTAGGTCGGGGTGCCCTCACCCCGACACATATTTGATATACAAACAATCTTAAAATATTTTATCCAAATTCTATAAAGATAATGATTTATGTTATATGCATATTTTGTCGGGATGAGGGCATCCCGACCTACATTTTAAAACTACAATATAGTATTTAAGCTACTCACTCAACAACTCCAAAAACTCTAATCCATACCTCTCAAACTTCACTTCACCTATGCCATGTACAGCTAACATCTCTTCTTTACTCTGCGGTACTTTGGCAGACAAGTCTTTAAGTGTCTTGTCGGAGAAGACGATGTAAGGTGGTATGCCTTTTTCTGAAGCTATCTGTGTACGTAAAGAACGTAGTTTGTCATACATCTTCTCTACATCGTAGTCGTCGAAGTAGCTTACTTTCTTTTTAGCTTCTGCTTTTTGAACAGTGAGACGTTCTTTTTTGAGGTCTATGCTGTGTGCACCTTTAATGACCTCTACCCCAAACTCTGTCAATTTGTAAACTTTAAACTCACCTATGGCAACAGCACCAAGCTCTAAAAGCTTGTCACCTATGGTAAGCCATTGGTTCTTGGTATATTCGTCTCCTATGCCATACACTGAGAGCGTGTCATGCCCATTTTGTAGTAAGCGTTGCTCTTTAGAGCCTTTGAGTACATCTACGATGTAGTGTAACCCAAAACTCTGTTCCGTACGTAATATGGCAGAGAGCATCATGCGTGCTGCTGTGGTGATGTCAACCTTTTCTGACTCAGGTGCTGTACAGTTGTCACACTTGCTACCACAAGACTCTATGCGGTCATCAAAGTAGGCAGCAACACTTTGGTGTCTACAGTTCTCAGAATTAGCAAACCTTACCATACTATCAAGCTTGTTAAAGGCATGTTCTTTATAAGGCGTCTCTGGTAAATCTTCTATAAACATCTTTTGTTGCACGATATCTTGTGCTGAGAAAAGCAGCAAGGTTTCAGACTCTACCCCATCCCGCCCTGCACGTCCTATCTCTTGGTAGAAGTTCTCTAGGGTTTTGGGTAGCGTCATATGCACCACAAAACGAATATTAGACTTGTCTATCCCCATACCAAAGGCAATGGTCGCTACAACTATCTGCACACGATCAGCAACGAAGTCTGCATAGGTACCATTTTTCTCTTCTGTGGGTAAGCCTGCATGGTATGCTTTTGCTTCTATGCCTTTACCTTGTAAAAAACTGGCTATGGCTTCTGTAGACTTACGAGAAAGCGTGTAGATGATACCTGCTTCATCGGTATGTAGTTTCAGAAACTCTAAGAGTTGTTGTCGTCCATCTTTGATGCGATGTCGTGCATTAATAGTCAAGTTCTCTCTAAAAAGTGAACCTCTCACACGTTTAGGCTCTACTAGTCCTAAGTTTGTGGCGATGTCTTGTTCTACTGCCTTAGTAGCTGTGGCAGTAAAGGCTGCTATAGGTGTAGTGCTAAACTGTTCTTTAAGTAGTGACAATCGTCTATAGTTTTCTCTAAACTCATGCCCCCATTCCGAGACACAGTGTGCTTCATCTATGACAAAAAAGTTGATGGGGAGTTGATGCAGTAGGTTTAAAAAGTAGGCATTGGTCAAACGCTCTGGAGCAACATAGAGGAGTTTTATCTCTCCTGCACGTAACTGCTGTTCTATGGCTTGAGACTCTTCTATCGTTTGCATAGAGCTTAACATTGCAGCAGAAATGGCATTTTCCTGTAGTGCGACAACTTGGTCATGCATGAGAGCCAGTAGTGGAGAAACCACCACCGTAATACCATCCATCAGAAGTGAGGGGAGTTGGTAACAAAGTGACTTACCACCGCCCGTTGGGAGTATCATCAGTACATCTTCTTTGTTTACTATGGCATCTACCACCTCTTCTTGCAAAGGGCGAAAAGTATCATGTCCGAAATAGTGTTTGAGGGTTTCTAATTTATTCATACTGCAAGTGTAGCGTCTTAGTTCTCATAAAGAGAAAAAACATTGCAAATTGACATATTTTTAGTTAAATTTATATCCCACGCCCCAAACAGGATGAAAATAGTTCTGTTCATTTTTGGGATCAATTTTATTTTTGAGTCGGTTAATCGCAACGTTAACTGCATTGTCATTGACACTTTCCCCTTCACTCCCCCATACTTCATCACGTAAGAAATCTCGTGTAAGTGGCTTATCTATATAACGCATAAAGGTATGTAGAAGTTTAAACTCCAAATTGGTTAAGGCAACGGCTTCTCCCTCTACATAAAGATCTTTTTGGGTCAAGTCAATCATAAGAAGTTTATGTTTTACACGGGCTTGTTTTTGTAAAGCACCTGAACGTTTAAGCAGTGCCTTGACACGAAGTGTCAACTCTTTAGGTGAAAAAGGTTTAGAAATATAGTCATCTCCCCCCGCATCAAAGCCCTCTTCAAGTTCACTTTCTTTGTCCTTGGCTGTCAAAAATATGACAGGAATATCATACCCTACATCACGCAAGTACGCAACAAACTCTGCCCCTTCCATACCAGGTAAGTTTCTATCTACCAGTATAAGAGAGGGGGTCTCCTCTTCTAGAAATTGTTCTACATTTTCTGTTGACAAAAACCCAGTGACAGAATACCCCTCTTTTGTCAAATGGTACTCCACAAGCTCCAATATATCTTCTTCATCTTCGATGACAACTATTTCAATCTCTTTTTGCATAAAGAGATTATAACACAAGAGTATAGAATCTATTGATTGGCGTTAAAAGTAATTAGGAAGTCAGCAACCAAGAACAAAAAGGGAAAAGATTGTTTGGGAAATAAATATATAGGGAAATAGTTATTTCTTGGTTGCTTAGGTGTAGTATAACACTTATAGAATTTTGACATAAGGGCATATTGAAAAACTTTTTTTTCATAATATGACTAGCAAGATGGTTTTAACACCCTCCCCCCATTGAAAAAAAAAGCTTACCTATACAGCAAACCCTTTTATAACATAAAAAATAATGGCTGATAACATCGCTGCTGCTGGTACAGTAATGACCCATGCTGCTATAATCTTCTTTACCATTCCACGTTTTACATAGTTCTCTCGTAGTGTACGTTTCAGAGACTTCACTTTTTTCTTTTGTCTTTTATGTGCTTCTATAAGCTCTAATTTTTTGGCTGGGTTTTCATTTGTACATGCATCAAGTTCTGCTTTTAAAGAACGTTGTTTTTCTGTTTCAGTATGTAATCTTGCCTGTTTTTCATCCATCTTTTTAGAATCTAACCACTCACGTAGAAAACCTACACCAAAAATAGCTCCTACCGCAATATGCGTAGAAGATACTGGTAAGCCTAACTGAGAAGCAATAACGACTGTAATAGCTGCTGCCATCATGATAGAAAATGCTCTCATCTGATCAAGTTCTGTAATCTCCGAACCTACTGTTTTAATCAGTCTTGGTCCAAATAGTGCCAAACCTATAGAGATACCTAAACCACCTGTTATCATCACCCATAATGGAATGGCTGCTTTTTTAGAGATAGATAGATTTACTAATGCATCATTTACAGCTGCCAGTGGTCCCACAGCATTGGCAACATCATTGGCACCATGTGCAAAACTGAGCATTGCTGCTGCAAAGATAAGTGGAATAGTAAAGAGTAGATTGATATCTTCTCTACTGTCTACCATCGCTGAAACTTTAGAAGCAATTTTTGGTTTAACGACAATATAGGTAACCACTGCTCCAATAACACCAAATATTAATGCAATACCAATGGTTGGTTTTTTTGTCTGCGGCAAAAAGCTAAGTATATGTGTTAAATCTTTCCAAACATGTTTAAGCCCCTTAAGCGTAAGGTAAGTCAAGAATGCTGCAGCCATGATTGATACCAAAATAGGTACAATTTTTTTAGCGGCTGCAAGTTTGTCTTCTTTGTAAAGAATTTGTGATTTGATAATATAAAGAAAAATCGCGGCAATCACACCACCAAGTACTGGAGAGATAACCCATGAAGCTGCAATCTTACCCATCGTTCCCCATGAAACAATAGCAAATCCACCTGCAGCAATACCACCACCAAGTACACCACCAACAATGGAGTGAGTGGTAGATACTGGTGCTTTAAGCCATGTTGCAAGGTTTAGCCACAATGCAGCTGCAAGTAGTGCTGCTGACATTGCATAAACAAAAGTCATTGGGTCTCCACCAAAAGCAGCAGGATCAATGATGCCTTTTTTAATGGTACCCACTACATCACCACCTGCAATCAAAGCTCCACCAGCTTCAAAAATAGAAGCAATAATCACAGCTCCACCAATAGTCAAGGCTCCTGAACCTACTGCTGGTCCCACATTGTTCGCCACATCATTGGCACCAATATTCATAGCCATATATGCACCAAAGAGTCCTGCTAGTACTAAAAATCCACCATGTGTTGACTGTCCAATAATACTATTGGCATAAAAGGCTACTGCGACTGCAAACCCTGCTCCAAGTATTATTTTAAATGTGTTATTCATTGATTTTCCTTCAATATATATAATGTGATAAAAGTATAGGAGAAAAGTATTACAATTTTGTTACTAAAATAGAATAGTCTGTAAGAGAAAGATAATTTGAAAGAGAGATATTTCCAAGGCGAGGAGAACCTCACCCTAAAACAAGAAGAAGACCGTTCTTACCAATTTACTTCTGCAGTTAACATCACAGCATCAGTTTTTGTCTCATCATCAACTTTTTCATTCAGATAGTTTGCAATAAATTCAACATTTTTATTGTATTTGTATGCAATACCGGCAATACTTCTTTCTCGATTTTCACCAGCATCTAAATCAAAGTTATCATATCTACCAATAAGGTTCCAATCATTAGCAAATCTAAATTCTCCATTAACAGAATATCCATTACCCTCTTTATCCGCCCCACCATCTGTTGCTTCCATATATTGTGCTGAAATCAAAAATTCTGGTTGATTATAGACTGCATGTACCCCATACCATACAAAATCTGTACCTTTCTCTTTGTAGTCCGTATTGTACTGCCCAAGAAATGAGATATCAGCATAGGTATCTGATTTATGTACATGTTTTTTACCTGTACCAAAGAAATGACCAGTGAGTCTCCACTCAGCACTCAAATTTTTGTTATCTTCTGTTTTCCCATGGTAACCTTCACCGTTATACACACCAAGTTCTGAAGAAAAAACTTCTGTTTTGGTTTTAAAGTTAATTCCAAGATCCGAAGAATTTGTAAAGTGTGCTCCATGATGTGCTTCCACAAATACTTTAGAGATAGAACGGTAGTTCCATCCATGATGCTCTTCATAGTCAATCCATGGTCTATGTGCTTGACCTATTTCAACACCAGTAAAAGGAAGTACATTGTCTAAATAAAGGTATGCATATTTAAGTCTTACTTTCCAATCTCCACTTTCTTCATGATGTGTATCAAGTGTGATTCTAAAGTAATCTTTAGGGTTTTCATTGAAGTACCCTTTTACTTGAAGGTAGTTTCTTCTTGTTTCAAACTTATTTGTACCTTTTTTACTGTCACTTACAAAACCAAGATAGTGTTTCCCAGAAAATTTCAGCACACCTGCTTTTGATTTGACCACTGTTTTTGGTTTTTCATGAATATCTGCAACAGCCAATACTTTTTTAGAAGAACTTTGTTTCTTTTGAACTTGTTTTACTACTTTAGCTTGTTTCTTTTGTGTTGACTTAAGTTGTTTATTTTCAGCTTCTAACTTGGCTAAACGCTGACTCATCTGCTTCATCATTGCTTTCATTTCGGCAATATCTGAACCTGTATCTGCATGAACACCAGTAAGTGCCAATGTTGTAATAGCTACTGTTGAGAGAATAATTTTTTTCATTTGCTTCTTCCTTGTTTTAATTTATGACGGAAGTATAAAAAAATTTGGTTACAGAATGATTACATTAGGGGGTTTGACACATACAACTGTATTGTGTCAAAGAGTATAGAACAATTACGTACGCTTATTCTCTGTTGGTTCTTCAGGATATCGTGAAAATTTTCCGCCTTTATCATGAATAAATTCTGTCATTTTCTTTTGTCCAAGTTTTTTAGAATAATCTTTAGGAGACATGCCTATACTATCTAGTGCATTAATGTCACCACCACCATCCAACAATAGTTGCATCAACTCTGTATTGGAGAAACATGCAGCTAGCATCACAGGAGTAATCCCCGATTTGCGTTTAGTGATATTAAGATCAAACCCTTTCTCAATACAAAACCTAACCACATCAAGACGCTTAAATTTAATGGCCATATCTAAAGCAGAAACACCTTCAGAGTCTGTCTGCATGAGCTCTACACCATTCTCCAAAAAAAGTTCAAGCATCTCCAAAGATGCCCTTTTTCGTATAGCATAGAAAAAAGGAGAAATATCGTCATATTCATCCAGCTCATACTCTTCACCTATAAGAATAGGTTTATTTAAATCAACTCCCTTTTTAAGAAGTGATTTTACTTTTGCAATTGAATCATTTTCTATCGCTTCTGTTAATGGGTTCATATATATTCCTTAGTACCATAGTATTAGCTATCTATTACCAAATATATTACCTAGGAGGTATCACTTGGTATGTTATGATTGTATTCTCCCTAAAAAGAGGGACAACATATAACTTAATAATTAAAGGAATAAAGATGAAAATAAAAAAAACCATTCAAAAAATAAAAAAACAAGAAGGAAAACACTCTCTTGTTACAAAAACCATTTTCAGATATAGAAATTCAAAACAATTTCACTATCTGATTGATATTAATGAGGGCTAATCCCTCATTATCTATTTTCCAAATGGATTCATTCCACCCATCATTCCCATCGCTTGAGATTTTTTATTATCCTCAACCATCTTATTGGCATCATTCATTGCAGAGATAAGTAATAGTTGCAACAACTCTTTATCATCCAGCATAGAATCATCAATACTTACATCAATTACTTCGCCTGCACCATTCACCGTGACTTCAATCAATCCACCACCAGCTTTGGCACTAAACTCTACACTTTTTGCTTGTTCTTGTATCTCTTTGGCTTTGTCTTGCATCTGAGACATCATCTCAGACATTTTATTCATATCAAAACCTTCAAACATACTATTCGAGTCCTTCAAATGCTTGTGCAATACCATTGTCATCATCAAGTATTACTATCTTTGGCTTATACGTATCAGCCTCTTTTTCATCCATTGTCGCATAAGCAATAATAATGATTTTATCACCCTTATGTACTTTTCTCGCTGCTGCACCATTGAGACAAATATCTCTTTTCCCACGCTCTCCAGGAATGATATAGGTAGAAAAACGCTCACCATTGTTCACGTTTACTATATCAATCTTTTGTCCTACACGCATATTAGCAGCATCTAAGAGTTCTTGATCAATCGTAATAGACCCAACATAGTTAAGGTTTGCATCGGTTACAGTAGCTCTATGGAGTTTACTATACAACATCGTAATGTTCATAATTATTCCTATTTGTAAATTATCGGGATTATACCAAAATCCCACCTATATCTCTATTATACTGAAAATTGTGGGGAAATGGTGAATGTGGGAAGGTGTACCAAAGTACACCAAATAATATATTTACTTATCTAGCAACAGATGCTGGAGCAATAGGCTCTCCCCATGCTTCTTCAGGAATCACAAATTCAGATACAACATTTCCACCGATGATATGCTCATCGATAATTCTATCTATCTTCTCTTTTGTCAACCCTACATACATCGTATGTCCTGGCTCAACAAGCATCACTGGACCTTGTTGACAACGATTTAAACATCCTGTCTGAATAGGTGTTACAGTCGCAATAATCCCTTTTTGCATCAATGTTTGTGCCATGTGCTGAAAAAGTTGTTGAGACTCTGGATCATCTGCTTTTACACAAGAAGGTTTTGGCATCCCTGGAGGTGCTGACTGCTGACATTTAAATATGTAAAATGCTGGTTGTGGTATACTTGGTATCATTTTTTTTCCTTAAATAATTTAATTGAGAGTATTTTACTCCCATTTACTTAATTTCAGATAATATAACTCTCATTCAGTACTTGACCGATATCAATACTTTATTATATAGCTTTAAATATAATGCGAATTATCTCATACCGAAGGACATCCATGCACTATCCAGATTTTTATTTACAAGTACCCTCCATTAGGCTTTATGATGGATTGAGTGAGTTTCTTGGTGCTTTTGACAAAGGAGAATTAGAGATATCTTATTTGGAGTGTGTGAAGCTTGCGGGACACTCCTGTCCTACTGTTGCAGGAGCATACCTCATGGCACAAGAGGGACTCGAAGCACTCTATCATGATACCTTACCTCAACGAGGCAACATTAAAGTAGAGATGCATGATGCAGAAGCATCTGGTGTGACAGGTGTCATTAGCAATATTATCTCCTTTATTGTGGGTGCCAGTGGCGTAGGTGGATTTAAAGGTATTCAAGGAAACTTTTCAAGAGATAATCTCATTGCCTATAATGTACCTATGCAAGGGGAAGTTAGACTTACTAGACTTGATACAGAGGAGAGTGTCGTACTGAGCTACGATGCTTCTTCTGTTCCAGCTGATCCTATGATGCAGCCACTTATGGGGAAAAGCCTACAAGGTATGGCAAAGGAAGAAGAGAAAAAAATGTTTGGAAAGCTTTGGCAAAAAAGAGTTGAAGAGATACTACTTAATACAAATTTACGTAACCAACTTATTACGATTACAAAGGATTCATAATGATAATATCAGCCTACATGAAACATGAGCATAGAGAATGCGATACACTCTTTGCAAGTGCAGAAGAAGCTATAGCAAAAGGAAATTGGGAAGAAGCAAATGAGAAGTTTTTAGCCTTTGCGAATGATACGCTTAGACACTTTAAAAAAGAGGAAGAAGAACTTTTTCCAACTTTTGAAGAGACCACAGGTATGACACAGGGACCAACACAAGTCATGAAATATGAACATGAACAAGTCAGGGGGCTTATTGGCAATATGGCTGAAGCACTTGAAAATAACGACAAAGATGCTGCTTTATCGATAGCTGAATCCTTAATGATTCTTTTACAACAACATAACATGAAAGAAGAACAAATGCTCTATGCAATGTGTGATAGACAATTGCCTTCTGAATTAAAAGAATCTACACTAGAGGCAATGAAGAAGATTAGTTTATGAAGCTAAAAAAATTTGATATCGATGCAAGAGAATTAGCACATCCTGAACCTTTAGAAAAGGCGATAAAAGTGTTACAACAACTCAATAATAAAAGTTACCTCTATATGCTTCATATCAAAAACCCTATTCCTCTACTGGATTTAGCACAAGAGAACGGATACCGCACACTCAGTCAACAAAACAGTTCTGGAGAGTGGCAAATCATTATTACGAACAATACAGAAGTATCATTAAAGAGCCTGTTGGATGTTTAATCAGTCTGGACTCTCTCTTGACCAAGCACCTCCTATTACCGTTGTATTTAAATTTTTTTTTGTAGGCACACTCTTTGGTATCATGGCAGGAATGTCACTTTTTTTCTACCAGACAAAAATATTTGACCCTTCTACGCTTGCTGCACTAAGCTTTACACATTTGTTGACACTCGGTGTAATGCTTAACTTTATGTTTGCCGCACTTTTTCAAATGCTACCAGTGATTGCAGGCATTAAACTCTCTTCTCCTACACAAAAATCAAAATTATTACTCTATCCTATGACCCTTGGGATACTCATACTTATCTTGGCATTTAACAATCCTTCTGTAGCATGGCTATATACACTTGCTGCCCTCTTCATTGGTTTTGCCCTCTTCATTGGTATTACTCCTATGATTACGAATCTTCTCAAGTTATCTCATCATACTTCATCATCAAAAGGTATGACTGTTGCACTTTTTTCACTTTTATTTGTTGTAGTATTTGCTCTCTATCTTCTACTTTCACTTTCAGGCATCCTAGAAGGTACTTATTATATGAACATAAAAACAGCCCATTACTCTTTTGCACTCTTTGCTTGGGTTGCTTTACTTATTATCTCTATCTCTTTTCAGGTGATTGAGATGTTCTATGTTACGCCTGCATACCCAACTCTTGTCAGCAAATATTTACCCTTGACACTTTTTATACTACTCTTGCTTAGCACCTTACTACAATTTATTATCCCAAACGTTTGGCTAGTAAGTAATGTATTGCTCTCTTTACTCCTTATCTCCTATGCCCTATTGACACTCAAACGCCTTACACAGCGTAAACGTCCATTGACAGATGCCACTGTATGGTTTTGGAGAGTAGGTTTAAGTGCACTCTTTATAAGTATGCTCATTGTGCTTCTTGAAGAGATTATAGATATTCCTATTCTTTCACCTCTAAGCTATATTCTATTTGCCACTTTTGCACTCAGCATCGTGTTTGCGATGTTTTATAAAATAATTCCATTTCTTACATGGTTTCATTTAAACTCTCAAGGCTACTTCACGGCTCCTATGATGCATGAAATCATTCACCCCAAAACAGCCAAAAAACATCTTTACATTCATCTGGCAACTATTGTCACCTTCATATTGTCACTTTTTGTCAATGTTTTTATTCTTCTGGCAGGCTTACTTATGATACTCTCATTTTCATGGATGACCTATCAGATTATACATGCCGATAAACTTTACAAAGAGACACAAAAGAATGGGGAGAAATTTGATATGGGGAGTATGGGTTAACAAAAGAGGTGAGTTATTGAATATTCAATAACTCTCTCACTACCTCTCGGTCATCAAAAGGATGTTTCACACCTTTTATCTCTTGATAGTCTTCATCCCCTTTACCAAGAATGAGAAGTACTTCATTCTTTTGAAGGGCATCAAGGGCTAATTTAATAGCTAACTTTCTATCGGGACAGGCAGTGACATTATCTTTACCATGTAGTCCTACCAAAATATCTTCGAGTATCTGTTCAGGTACTTCGTCACGTGGATTGTCAGAAGTCACGTATATTTTATTAGCATAACGACCTGCAACTGCACCCATACGTGGACGCTTCTCTTTATCGCGATTTCCTCCTGCCCCAAAGACTACAGAAATATCTCTATCTTTCATAGACTCCAGTACGGCGTGCATACCATCATCTGTATGTGCAAAATCTACAATAACTAAAGGGTCACGGCTTACGACTTCCATACGTCCTGAAACACCTGCAAAATGTTCTACCACTTTACATATTTCAGAGATGGGACGCTTGGTTATCATCTGTACAGAGCCAACTGCTGCCATAAGATTAAACAGATTAAAAAGTCCAACCATAGGTGAGTGAAAGGTCTCTTCATCCCTTAGGTGCTTGATACCTGCTGTAATACCATGGAGTAAAGAAAAAGCTTGCACTTTAAAGGTCGCAGGTTCATCTACGCCATAACTTTGTGCCCCAATAGGATTATACGTAATATTTTTAATATCATCTTTGTTTAAAAGCTTTGGAGTGTCATCTGCAAAGAAAAGACTCTTTACACGTCTATACTCTTCTACTGTACCATGATAGTCCAAGTGATCAGATGTAACATTCGTATGTACCTTAAGGGCAAAATTGAGTCCCTCTATACGCTGTTGGTCTATGGCATGCGAGCTCACTTCCATGATAAAATAGTTACAACCTAAATCATGGGTCTGCTTCATGTTATGTAAAGTTTCTAAAATAGAAGGTGTTGTCATACTCTTCTCTTCAATACGCTTCTCTTGGGCAAATAAGCCACGTGTACCTTGCAAGGCAGGCTTCTCATCCAAATCAAGTAAAAACGAGTAAATTGCTGCAGTTACAGTCGTTTTACCATTAGTTCCTGTCACCCCCACTACTTTCATATCTGAAAGATTCCATGCAGCTATCAGTTCTTGAGGAGTAAGAGACTTTGGTTTTATCTCTAACTTCTCATAATAAGGTCTGTTTTGTGAGGTAAGCAAAAAGAGGGTTTTGTCATCTATTTTCTTTGTATCATCTGTGATAAATGTATAGTTATCTTGTATAAAGTCTAATTTCAATTTATTTACCACTTACAACATGATATAGAGCAAGAACATCTTGATCATTTCCAAAAAGATGACTTGAAGCATCAAGATATCCTAATGCCATCTCATCAAAACCTTCATTTGAAAGTTGCGTCACAAAATTAATAAACTCATCTTTATTGGTAATCACCACTTTAGTAGAAAACATAATATCTTCAAAAGTCTTTTTAAATGATCCTCTACACTCTACCAGCTCTAAAAAATCACTGTATCGTATGCCATCACTATATTCTACTTGCTCTTCAATAGGATTTTTCAATAGAGCATGTATTTGTGCTTTAGAGGTATCCAGATTTTCTATAAGTCCATCAATAATATCTACAGCATTGTCATTTTCATCTTTAATCATTTGATAATAATCAAAAAGTGCTTGTGCTTCCTCTTCACTCTCTATACCTAAATCACTCAAATATACACCAATTTTTGCTTCATCCAATGAAGGATAGTCCTTAAGAATTAATCCATAACTTCGTAGTGCATTTTTATAGTCTCCCTTGAGAAACGCATACTCTGCGCGTTGAAGTAATAAGTCTTGATTCACCTTATTCATTTTTATCCTAATTGATCCAATTTGTCTTCCCAGCCCTGAGGCACAGACATCACTGTTATATCTGGGTGTATCAATGTTTTTATCTGTCTCTCTACACCAAATTTTATTGTAGTTCCTGAACTACCACAGCCTACACATGCACCTTGAAGCTGTACATATACTACACCATCTTTTATGGCAATTAGCTCTATGTCTCCACCATCTAATTTTATAGAGGGTCTTACTTTATCTATTACATCTTTTACTGCGGGTTCTAACTCTTCATCTGTAAATGGAATCACTGATTCTCCTTGTACTGATATAGTATTCATATCATATTTATATTATTATAACAAAATCATAGTAAAGTCTACTACGTTGTCTAGATGTGTTATACACAAAAAGGGTTTCTTTGTCAATGGTAAAAGTTTGATTTTAAAAAAGTAGTTACATTCAAGGCTAAAAGCCTTGAAATACTAAGAGTACAGTTCTCTAAAATGCGACTAGTCGCATGAGTCCACTGCTGAAGTTGAACCCAGTGTTAACGTAGCTTATGGAGCTTTTGCTCTAGAAGCGTACTATTAATGGCTATATTAATTCGATAATTGCCATAGGTGCTGCATCACCTTTTCTCATACGTGTTTTAATGATACGAGTATATCCACCGTTTCTGTCTGCATACTTAGGTGCAATTTCATTAACGATAGTATTTGTACACTCTTTATGTTGTAACATTGCAAAAATAGCTCTATGTGCATTGAAATCACCAGAAGCAGCTTTAGTAATAAGCTTTTCATAGTAAGATCTAAGCTCTTTGGCTTTTGGCAATGTAGTCTCGATTCTACCCTCTTTTGTCAAAGCAATAGAAAGGTTCTTAAGAAGCGCTGCTCTATGAGAAGACGTTCTGTTTAATTTACGATAACCATGCTTATGTCTCATGTCTGTCCTTTATCTATGTACAACTAAACTTTTAGTTGTTCTATTTTCTTTATAAGATTTACTCTTATATTGTCAGCAAGTTCAAATTCAGAACCAAATCCATGCTCTACAAGGCATTCATTGATTTCATCTAAAGATTTTTTACCAAGATTTTTGATATTTTTAATCTCATTTTCACTCATTAACACCAATTCACCTAAGAATTTCAACCCTGCTCTATCTAAAGAGTTAAATGATCTAGCACTAAGCCCTAAACTGTCTACAGTTTGCATAAAAGGTTTAAGTTCACTGTCATCACTGTTTCTTTTAACAGGTGCTACAGAGATATCTAAATCAAGTACCGTGTTAAAAACAGCCAATTGCTTATTCATCACTTCTAGTGCATTTGTAAATGCTTCAACTGGACCAATTTGACCATCAGTTTCAATATCAAAAGTAATTTTTTCAAAGTTAGGATTATCCTCTACAAGTACAGGATCAATCTTATAGTTTGCTTTTCTTACTGGAGTAAAGAATGCATCTAATGCAATAGCATCTGAAGCAACATCATCTCTAAGATCTTCACTTGGTACATAACCAATTCCTTTAGAGATAACTACTGTAAAGTTTAACTCTGCATCTTCATTCAGTGTTGCCAACGGTAAATCACCATTCACTACTTCAATTTGATCATTATTAAGATCAAGTGCAGTCACTTCTTTATGACCAGAAAAACTATATTTTAATTCAACTCTATCACTCTCGTCTTTAATTTTAAAGCGAATGTTTTTTAAGTTAATAATAAATACAGCAACATCTTCATGCATACCTCTAATGTTATCAAACTCGTGTGCAGCACCTTCAATTTTAATTGAAATAGGTGCATACCCGATAGAAGAACCAAGAATCAGTCTTCTTAGTGGGTGTGCGAGTGTAACAGCATAACCGCTTTCAAAAGGATAAGCAATAACTTCAGCACGGTTTGTGCTGATTTCATTGACTTCTACCTCTGTTGGCATAAATGGTGCAACTTTAATTTTTCTCATTAATAGCCTTTACTTATGTATTATTTAGAGTAAAGCTCGACGATTAGACGCTCTTCAACTGGGATTGCGATTTCTTCTCTTTCTGGAATTCTTGTGAAAAGTCCAAAAAGTTTTTCTTTATCCATATCAACCCATTCAACCATACCTGTTTGGTTAGTTAATTCGATTGCTCTTAAAATCTGAGGATTTGTCTTAGACTTTTCTCTGATTTCAATTTTTTGACCTGCTTTTACTCTAAATGAAGGAATATCAACACGTTTTCCATCAACAAGTACATGACCGTGGTTTACAAATTGTCTAGCAGACGCTCTAGTCGTTGCAAAACCCATTCTATATACTACGTTATCAAGTCTTTGCTCAAGAAGTTGGATAAGGATAGAACCTGTATTCCCATCTTTTGAGTTAGCTTCTTTATAAAGTGCTCTAAATTGTTTTTCAGATACACCATACATAAATTTAGCTTTTTGCTTCTCTTGAAGTTGAAGACCATATTCTGAAATCTTTGTTCTTCTTTGACCGTGTTGCCCTGGAGCATATGGTCTTTTTTCTAATGCAGATTTACCAGCAAGTCTACGCTCACCTTTCAATCCTAAATCAACGCCAAGTCTTCTTTCTAGTCTTTCAACTGGACCTCTATATCTTGCCATACTTATACCCTTCTCTTCTTAGGTGGTCTACAACCATTGTGTGGAAGTGGAGTAATATCTTTTAAGAATGTAACTCTAATTCCTTCAGTTGCACCGATTGCTTTAACAGCAGTATCTCTACCAGAACCAGGACCTTGTACTTTAATTCCTACTTCTTTCACGCCATTTTCCATTGCTTTTTGCATTGCATCTTGCACTGCTTCTGTTGCTGCAAAGGGAGTCGACTTTTTAGAACCTTTAAAACCTAGTGCTCCTGCAGAACTCCAAGCGATAACATTTCCCATTTCATCTGTTACTGTAATTACAGTGTTATTGAAAGTAGCTGCTACGTATACAACTGCTTTAGCAATACTTTTTTTTGCTTTTTTCTTAGCCATCCAAGAACTCCTTATGCTGCGCCGACAGTTTTACGTTTACCCTTACGAGTACGCGCATTTGTCTTTGTTTTTTGTCCACGACAAGGTAAACCTCTTCTGTGTCTAAGACCTCTGTAAGAACCTAAATCCATAAGTGCTTTGATATCCAAAGTTACTTTTTTTCTAAGATCTCCCTCAACCATTACATTTTCTTGAATGTCATTACGGATAACAGCTGCTTGTGCATCTGTAAGCTCATGAACTCTAATGTTATAGTCAATACCTGTTCTGTCAAGAATATCTCTTGATGTTTTTAAACCAATACCAAAAATGTAAGTAAGTGCATACTCCATTCTCTTTTTCTGTGGTAAATCAACCCCTGCAATACGAGCCATGTTTATCCTTGTCTTTGTTTATGTTTTGGATTTTTACAAATCACGCGTACGATACCCTTGCGTTTAATGATTTTACAATCATCACACATTTTCTTTACTGATGGTCTAACCTTCATGGTTAACTCCTGTGATTATTATAGAACTTTACGTTCATGCACCTAGGTATTGCTACCTTTAATTTGCGTGGATAGATGAAGTTTCACTATCCAACCCTTGAGTAATCGGTGCGGTATTAATCAAAGATTCTTCGCGCAGTTTCCTATACCTAT